>Ga0209489_100091_pt1 | contig 123792 bp, 61 predicted proteins | sample SiratrowhiteBW_FD_187527 | JGI IMG/M metagenome (GOLD analysis project Ga0209489, IMG submission 187527) | Root nodule microbial communities of legume samples collected from California, USA - Siratro white BW (SPAdes) (version 2) | ecosystem: Host-associated > Plants > Roots > Nodule | place... | reverse complement strand
TCTTTTTCTCTTTCTTTTTCTCTTTCTCTCTTTCTTTTTTTCTTTCTTTCTTTCTCTTTTTTTTTTCTCTCTCTCTCTCTTATTCTTTCTTTATTTCTTTCATTCTATTTCTCTATTTCTCTCTTTCTTTCTCTTTCTCTCTTTCTCTCTCTCTTTTTTTTCTCTTTCTCTTTTTCTTTCTTTTCTTCTTTCTTTCTTTATTTCATTCTCTCTATTTTTTTCTCTTTTTCTCTCTCTCTTTCTTTCTTTCTCTCTTTCTCTATTTCTTTATATATTTTTTTCTTTCTCTCTTTTTCTTTCTTTTTCTCTTGCTTTCTTTTATTTTTTTTCTTTCTCTCTTTTTCTTTCTTTCTCTTTCTTTCTTTCTTTCTCTCTTTCTGAATTTCTCTTTCTCTCACTCTCTCTTCTTTTTTTCTTTCTTTCTTTCTCTCTTCCTCTTTCTTTATTTCTTTCTCTCATTCTTTCTTTTTCTCTCTCTCTTTCTTTCATTTTCTTTCTCTTTTTTTTTCCCTCTCTGTCTCTTTCTTTCTTTCTCTCTCTCTTTCTCTCTTTTATTCTTTCTTTCTTTCTTTATTTCTCTTTTTCTTTATCTCTTTATCTATTTCTTTCGTTCTCTTTTTCTATCTCTCTCTCTTTCATTATCTTTTTCTTTCTTTCTCTCTCTGTCTTTCTCTCTTTGTTTCTTTCTTTCTCTTTTTTTTTTCTCTTTCTCTTTATCTTTCTCTTTTTCTTTCCTTCTTTATCTCTTTCTCTTTTTCTCTCTCTCTCTTTCATTATCTTTTTCTTTCTTTCTCTCTCTGTCTTTCTCTCTTTGTTTATTTCTTTCTTTTTTTTTTTCTCTTTCTCTCTATTTTTCTCTTTTTCTTTACTTCTTTATCTCTTTTTCTTTCTTTCTCTCTCTCTTTCTTTTCAGGACTCGATATAAGAATAAATTATATGTTTTTTCAGTATTATCTATACTTACGCAAATTTGTAAGGACATGGTATTTTTAATTAGCTGCGCAAAATACCAGTCGTTCTTAAAATATACAATATACTTTTTATATAAATTTAGGTTGATGAAAATATAATTGATTTAAGGTAAGCATTCCACTTTTAAAATTGAATAACAATACTTTACTAATTTAATTTTATCGTAAAAATGTATGGAAATCATCCATGTACTTTATAAATAAGGTGAACTCTCGGATACATTTGTTTCAAACAATAAAACATAATTGACTCAACAAAAACTAAGAATCCAAATCCAAATGAAACAAAAGATAATAAATGTAAAAAAAATAATGTAAAAAAAATAATAAATGTCAATGTTAAGGTGAAATTAATCAGTAGTGCAAGTCTAGCAAGACAGGGAATGAAACTTCTAAAATATGTGTGATGTGTGCATCTTCTCTTTAAAGAGAGTTATATGAAAATTAAAATTCAATATGAAATTTAAATAAAAATATAAGATAACAGAAAACAATATGGAAATAAAGTTATTTTTAAATAATAAATTCTAAACTAAATACAAAATAAAAAATTTCTACACATCTACCGTCGATTTTGTTTTGAGTTTGAAATTTGAATTTGGGTTTGAAATGAAAACAAATAACCAGCTTTTGTAGTTTATTTTAGAAAGTAAAAAAAAAAAGGTAAAAATCACGCAATACTTCATACATAACTATTAAATAAGCAATTAAATGAGACAAATAAATTTTAATTGTGATATTGTAAAACTAATGACATTTGAAATTCAACTTTCATGACTAGTTATATTATTTTATTCAAGTCTATATGTTTTTATTTTCGAATTGTGATTGAAATAATTTGAAGAAGATTCAACTCTATTAATTTCCGTTGTCTGTGCATTTCCAAATTTATATGAGCAACCTATTAAATATAGACTTCTGCTACTTTTCCATTGATAGTTAGAGTTTCTTTTGTAACATGTTTTTTTAGCTAATATTAAATATATATTTTTGTTAACATCAACATATATATTATTTTCAGTTAATATAATTTGAAACTATTTTTATCGATGTCGATCACAATATAAATTTTTAATCAACATTAATTTGAGTTTTTCAAATCAAGGCTGACATGACAGTTTCTCGTTCAATGTAGAATTTTTAGTCGATATTAATGAAACTATTTTTTCAGTAATTTTTTTTAGTTGATATTGATTTAAATTATTTTTTAATTGATATTATTAAAATTATTTATTCATGAATTTAGGTAAAAATTACTTCTCAGTTTTTTCGCTAGAATGTTCAACCAATGTGAGTAAAACTATTTTTTCATTTGACGTAAATTAGATTTTTTTCATCAAAATTTACTAGTAATTATATTTTATCGACGTTTGTAAAATTCAAGTAATAAATTTTTATATTTCGTAATAATTGAAATAAGTCAAAATGTAATAAATTTAAGTTATGTTATCTGAAACAATATTTTAAAAAATAAATAATTTCAATTTTGTAAAAAATATAAGATTTTTTTATTGGAAGACATATTGAAGACACCATTACTCTTTCAAACAGCCTTCTAACTTTAGTCTTTTTTATTGCCTTGTGGGATCCATTTTTATAGTTAGAATAGATTTTTTGGGTGTGCAAAACGTTTTCTCAAACTTAGTTATGAATACTTATAAAACTAATCAGATGATTAAAATTAATAAACAAATCGCGTGGAATAAATATAAGCTTATTCTGTTTAAAAATATAAAAGTGTAGCTAACTCTTCAATAATTATTATAGAGTTTAATCAAATTCGGAATACGATGAGATATAAAAGAAAGAAAAATTAAAGAAAAGAAAGAGAATTTAAAAAGGGAAGAAAATCATGATGTTACAGAACTTATATTTAATTGATAAAATATTATTTTAAAATAGAAATAGAAAAATTATAAAAATCACATAAGTACAATATATCTGAATACATTAACACACTATAAAATTACATAATTAAATTTTTAAGTGGTATATATGAATCGAAACTTCTCAATTGCAATAAACAAAATTCTATTAAAGAGATACTTATATTAATTCCATCTATCAACATTTCTATTTAAAGGTTCAAATGTAGTTTATAATGCTGCTTCCATCCGAAATTATCCCCAGTTTAAAGTTTGTACGCATAATTTAAGGATAGAAATAAATATATACAGTTTTATATAGTTTTACTAAAATTGTTTCATTCTCACCACAAAAATACATTAATTTTTCAATTCATTCATTAATTTTTAAGACAATTTATGTGTGAAATAAAACTAGAAAAAAAATACAATGTAAGTTGATAATATCTATAATTTTTGGAATAATTTACACATACTAAAGCAGTAGATAATTTTGGGATAAATTTACACATAATAAATATATATTTTATAATTGCTTGTTTGTGAGTATAACTTTTCTCTCTTTTAAATAAGAGTATTGTAATATAAAAAATATTTGAAATTGAGTTTTATAAAAAATATAAACAAACATCATTATAAATAAAAAAGCAAGGACATTGTAGGAATTTACTTCCTCAAATTGCAAGGTCAGTTAGATTATGGCGGTCAAGCCTCGTGAATGCATAATATTCCTCCATCTTATTTATTTTAGTCACGTGCCATGAAATGCCGATCATTAATTACATGCATTTGCAATGTATGCAAAAAATCAAAAGTTGACTGCTAAAAATTTAAACAAAATTTACAATAATTAATATGTTAAATATTTAACACCATCCACAATATTATAGAATATATTAACTGCTTTTACCAACAAAGAAGTCTCCATATTTAGATCTGTCAGATTTTAGTCAAAGCAAAAAAAAGATATATTTCAAATAACTAAGTTAAAAGTAGACATGAAAAAAAAAGCATATTAGTTAATAATTTATATAATTAAAATCATAATTAAGTTAAATAGCATAATCATTTTGTAAAAATAAGCAAATTACATATAATTTTTTCAATTCATAATATACCATGAAAATGATTTTATTTTATTTTAATATTGTTTTTACTTTTCAATCTACTATTTTACCTTTGGAATTTGTACCCATTTTAAAAATTATAATTTACACTGACACTTACAATTTATTTTTAACATATCATTTTTGTTTTTTTAAGATCAAATCACTTTTTGTGATATGATAATTAAATTATATCACAACAAGACTAAATTAACGATTTTAAATATAAAATAATAAAAGTAAATTATATATGTTTGTTAAAGTAAAGTGATAAAATTAAATTATTAGATTGAAAAGCTAGATAGATATTACTATTTACAATACATTAAAGTATTAAACGATTTTCTTGATTAAATTATGCATTCACAAAAATTTAACTATATTAATTAATATTTTTATTTAGTTAATTTGTCAATGCTAGCATAATTAGTTAACGAACATGTGTGAGGTACATTTTAATCATGATAAGAATATTATTTTTCAAGCAAATTAGGTGACATTTTTTTCAATATATAATTTTATGTATTGCATTAACATAATTATTTACTTTAATCTAAATCATGTATTAGGAAAACAATTGACAATTACATAAACTTATTGACACTTTTATAATAGACTAGATTATTTGAAACTAATCAATGAAGTAAAGAGCTAGCATATAAAATTATTGCATAAATTATTTATTTATATATTAAACAAAAAAATCACATATTCTTAATTGATTTTTTATTTGTTTTAATACAATTAATTGCATAAATTGAGGTTACAAAAATTAAAATATAACACCATTAAGTATTTGATTAGCATAGAACATACAGTATGCTTTTTTTTTAAAAAAAAATTGATTACATGTTAAATTACAAATTCTATTGGTAGTTTTAGATTGCAGAAGGTTGTCTGCTTCATTTTGGTAAAATATAATAAAGTTAGGCACCGGTTTGGCAGATCATGAGTTTAATGGGTAATTGTATTAGTTTGGGCCTTAATTGGAACATGTACACTTTAAAATTTCATTACAGTTTTTTATTATGATTTTTAAGGATGTTATTATCATTAATATATTTTTTTATATTGTACTGTGTTTTAAAATAAGTTAAAAGCTTGTTGGGATATGCACGAAAAAGATAAAAGATAATTTTTCAGTCGATGTACTCTAAAAAAGTGTGTCTTTAACATAGTAATAAAAGATGTTAGAGAATTATATTGTTGGTTAATCATTCAAAACGATATTGATTTGTATATACAATCACTATATTTTCTGCCTTGACTTTGCTATATATACACTGTTAATGATTGAAGAGATCTTAATCCTAAAACCCTATTATTGGTGTACGTTGTGTGTGTGTGTTTTTTTTTCTCCTTGTTTGTTACACTTCCCTAAATATCTAAACATGTATGATTCAAATCTTTCTTTCGATTGACATTGAATAGAAACAATTGTCCTTTGGTTTATATTTTACAATTAATGGTTGAAATTGACCATTGACAATATTCACTAATAAATGCACTTTCAGTGAATTATTAACTGTCATTAATAAGTTCAAGTTAGTGATGCAATTTTTTTGTTACCGAAAACTTTTGGGGTCAATAATTACATTTTTTCTTCGGATGGTATTAAAATTCAAAGTTTTAGTTTGCTATAAAGAAAATGTTGTGTGCCATAGCAGGGGAGTAGCAGGCAAAAAAGAAGAAGAAAAAGTTAGCTAGGAAAGAAATAAACAGAAAGATAAACAGTTAAATAATCATAATAATGTTCTTCTTAGAATAAATGTGATGTCAACATTAATTATAATAGAAATATCACTTAAATATTTATTATTTTTTAAAGTTTTAATTCATTAAAACTAGTATTTAAAAATTGTAATCATATATACTTACCGTGTATATATAAAACTAGTATTCTGACAAGCAACTAAATTTTAACTGTTAGTGAGAATTTAGAGTGATTATTTTAAATTCTCCAAATAAGTAATAGTTTGTCCTATGATGTAATCCATGTTTTAACAACTAAGGAAGTGTAGTTTAGTTGCAAAGTTTATACACCACTACGAGTTTACTGTGAACTCTGTATATTTGTATTAAGAAAGTGTAGTTGAGGTTGGTTAAAATGTGTTGTATATAAACTGCTGATACTTGCATTGGTACCAATAAAAAGCTCTTGTTTTGGTACAATCAGTAATTGCGAACCTGTTCCTGTTCGTAGGTGTATCGATTTTTTAAGCTATTGGTGAGATAGAAGGGATATGGTGCACATGGAAGTTATTTATTAACCCCTTTGTACAGGATCCATATCCATATACAGGCTAACTGGGTAGGGGAAATTGGGAACAAGAGAGACCAAATATTGAAGAGGCTTCAATGTGGTAGGTTCAAGTATTTTTCTTTTAACTCGTGGAACCAAACATGATATGCAAGTAGCAGCAGGTAAGTACCGTTTCTCTTTTTTTTCTCATACATATCCTTAATGGCAACTGTGGACTTTGATCTGTTATAACATGAACAAAATTAATTGATACCCCATTTGAAATGGTTGGAAAACAAAACAATTAGGTAAAAGGAAATAAATGTGAAATATTCTCAAGATAGAAGCAATAAAATCCACGATTTTTTTACCTTAGGAAAAGAAAAGTATGATAATAGCAAAGGCACATATCTAGCTGTAAGCCGGTTATGATGCATTTAAGGCACATGAACTATGGTACACAGAATTGAATTCAAAATAGAATTCATAGGCCTCTCTTTATTATGAGCGTTATCTCCATCTGCTTGTGGTAGCAGAACCTATTTAATTCTCACATCAAAGATCACAACCAGTGACCTCTATATAAAGCTACCACCCAACTTATTACTTTTTCATACCCACATATCTACTGAGTTCAGTGTTAAACAAACGTATTTACCAAGCATTGGGGTACTGTGATTTGTACACACTGCCACCACCCACATGGACCAAAGGGTTTTTGGTTCTTCTATGTTTCTATGTTTTCTTACGTTAATCATATGGAACGACAACGTTGTTGTTGTTCCACAAGCTGAGGCTCGAGCGTTTTTTGTTTTTGGTGACTCGTTAGTTGATAATGGGAACAACAACTACCTACTCACCACTGCTCGTGCCGACGCATACCCTTATGGCATTGACTATCCCACTCACAGGGCAACTGGTCGATTCTCCAATGGCCTCAATATCCCGGACATAATCAGTTGGGTCCCTAATTATGTCGCTGTTCTGATTAATTGTTTTATAGTACCTTTCAACTATGTTTTTTTGTTTTGTGATGTTTCAAAACTCTTAATTATTTCATAACCTAAGCTACATTTATTGTTACTTAATGCATGATTAATATGCTTATGAGAAGTGTGTTATGCAAATAGGCGAGAGGATTGGGTCAGAACCCACGTTGCCCTATCTGAGTCCTGAGCTCAATGGTGAGAGGCTACTCGTTGGTGCCAATTTTGCTTCTGCTGGAATAGGAATTCTCAATGACACTGGAATCCAGTTTGTAAGCCAACATTTTTTTTTCTCTCATTCATTTCAACAAATGTTTTACATTTTGACAGAAATTTACTGAAAATCTCAAGTTTTAGTAGTTTTGTTTCTTATTTAAACAAGTCTACCTCCTAATTTAGTTGTGTTAAAGAATGAATTTTGTGTTAAAATAACACTTTTTTAACAACTAATTCAACCCTAAAAATTTGGTTTTTAATTTTCTTGTTAACTATGTACATTTATTTTAAGCAATAATTGCGATTAACAGATAGACCCTTGTTTTTGCATTATTTCATTCTAATCACTCAATTTTCTCTCACTTCCTACTCTTGTAGCTTCCCACCATTATAGAGTCAAAACCCTACATGTGATTAAAATATTTTTTATAAATAAAAATATTATGTTGCAATGAGTTAGTTTCTAAAATTAAGTTAAAAATATAAATTTTCAAACAGTTGTTTTTATAATCATTAGTGAATCTATTGAACCATCCTGTTAGACTATCCGTAACAGTCTAGTCTTCGGAAAACAAAGGTGTCTTAAACTAACTGTATACAAACTTTCCTTAGTATTTTTCTTGAAATCTTAAAATTTCCTGTTTAATCAAGAGAAGGGACCAATTACGAGGAAAATATGTGTTCCTGCGGAAGCTAGTTTGATAGATAGTGGCATTGAATGAATAGGGCATTAAAAATGGTATATATTTGCAGATAAACATAATCCGAATCAGCAGACAATTACAGTACTTTGAGCAGTATCAACAAAGGGTGAGTGGACTAATTGGAGCAGAACAGGCTCAACGACTTGTGAACCAGGCCCTGGTCCTCATAACTTTAGGTGGAAATGATTTTGTTAACAACTATTTCCTGGTGCCATTTTCTGCAAGATCACGCCAATTTGCACTCCCAGACTATGTCGTATACCTTATTTCCGAGTATCGCAAAATTCTTCTGGTATATATTCTCTTCTCTTGCTGTTATTATACTATTATTTTCTATCATTCCTTTCAAAGTACGTTTGCCATGCATATTATCATCGTATACACAACTTCCACGAACTTGCCATCCGAAGGAGTAGTTAACAACTTTAGGCGAGGAACACTTAGATTGGGACTAAGTCATGCTCATTTTTCATACAATTTTAATTATCTTTTTTTTTCGAACTATTTGCTACTTAAATATTTCATGAAGAGAAGTTTAACTCTTAGTGAATCTCATAAAATGATATTATAAGTGAGGGCTGCATCTAATATATCTTTTCACTTGAAAATTGAAGGCCTTGAATTTGAAATTAATATTTGTAGGTGATTTATCAGTTAAATTTATATAATTATAACTATAATAGTAACTAAGTGTACGTCTAATTCAATATTATCAAATTTATATATTTAAGTGGAAACTCTTATGAATAAAATGATATTTGCACCACAAGTTTATATTTGAGTAGAAACTCTAAAATAGTCATGTTACTAATTCAAAGTACTCTTTCGATTTTAAATTTTATAAATTTCTCGCCAAAACATAATTATAAAAAATGCTATCTTAATTTTAGTATCTGCAAATTAAATAATTCATTATCAATAGTGTTGTTATGATTATGAACGACTACGAAAAATAACGTGAACATAATTTTCTTAGTTACAGATATGTTAATTAAAATAAATAAAAAAATGTTAAGCCCTTAAATAGTCTTTTATAATATTTTTTTTTTTCATTTACGGCACTTTGATGTGTTTTCCCTCCCTTCTCTTCTATAGTTTACCTTAAGGATTTTTCATTTATTTATATGTACATCTTAAGGATGCCGTATTTTATTGGTAATAATGTAAGAAAATAAGGTTTATAGAGTAATTTTAAAAGATAAATTTAAAGTGAAAAAAAAAAAAATTGTGGCCATCGTTGATTTTTGAGAAAGTGTCATGTTTTATTTTATTTTTATGCATACAGTGAGACTGGTTGTATTGCTTTATGATAATAATACTGGATGCCATCTTCTAATTAAGTGATGGTCTTCCTTTTTCCACTCTTTACCATCTCCTTTTATTATTCAATTTTTAATTAAATGCTTTTTACATCATGTTCATTTACAAATTTACCTTTCAACGATATTTTTTAGAATATAGTGTTCGAAAGTGTAAAAGTTTACTATACTTTAAAACCAGCACACCTAAAAGATATCTGTTAGAATTCATTTGCAGTACTTACTAGCTAGTAACAACGCTTGTGGTTCTTGGGTAAATAACAAGACATGTTGATTAATTGTGTCTCAGAAAAAAAAATACACGACAAGGACAAGACCTGTCAAACACGCATAAAGATATATATAATATTTCTCCCAGTGGACTTAATTTGTGTTAGACTTCAGGCACTGATTAATGATTGACAGTATAATATGGTGGGAACTTAATACATATACGTAATGAATAATTTTACAATGCATGTGTGCTTGTTGGAAGCAAGTTGAGTTATGGTATGGTACGAGGGGTTGTTGAAGGCATTGAAGATTGATTCATTCTACCTGTTTATAGACATTAATGTAAGAAGCATGTGGGGTAACGTACCATAAATGTAGAATTAATGTGTCATAACTCCTGATCTCTCTCCTGCACCTAGTCTTTTTGAGGTATATGCATATGGCAACTGTTAAGCAAACCAATAAATAAATGGTTGTATATAGGAGTATTTCTGGTAGTACTAGTACTACATTGTTATAATAATGACTCTTATTCTGATGCATGCAGAGGCTTTATGAATTGGGAGCAAGACGAGTTTTGGTGACTGGAACGGGGCCATTAGGTTGCGTACCTGCAGAACTAGCACAGCATAGCAGAAATGGGGAGTGTGCAGCAGATCTGCAACAAGCTTCTGCCTTGTTCAACCCCCAACTGGTACAGTTGGTGAATCAACTCAATTCTGAAATTGGTTCAGTAATCTTCATTTCTGCTAATGCCTTCGCATCCAATATGGATTTTATCAGTAACCCTCAAGCCTACGGTATGTACAAACACTTTCTCTTCTGTTTTATCAATTTTATATATATATATGCTCATTGCATGTCCTAGCTTAGAAATGAGTTAGAAATTAATAACAAATCATTTTTACAATTTAATTTAGGTATAAAATAATAGCCAGACTGTTTTTTCTTTTCTTTTAAAAATAATTATGCATTTTTTTAAAAAATAAACCCTATATTTTCTCCGGGTAATGGTTGGCTTAATGCTTTGAAGTAGCAATTAGTAAGCTATGAGTACGTTATACTAATATTTGGGAACTTAGAATCAAAATTACCAAGAGATTATTATATTATTATTTTAAAACAATGATAAGATTACTTATTTTAAAACAATATATAACAAGAAATTTTTGTTGAGGAGTGTGGTGTGAGGAGTTATTTCTATATTGATTATCATGAGGCTGATCACTAATAGATGAGACCCACATAAATAATGTCTTGTTATTCTCAGTGAAACAGTGGTGTCCCATTTTTAAATCCTTACCAAAACTTTTGACAAAAATTAAACTAAATGTTTTAAAATTGAAAAAAATATTAAAATAATAAAACGTATAATTTTTTTTATTATATTTCACCATTGCAAACGTTATTTTTTAGCATTTTAATTTATTTTTGTGAATTTTGTTATGGCATACAATTTTTAAAATTATTTTTGTAACTTTTATTCTAATATAAGAGTTTTACTATTTACACTCTAATTAATATTTTATTTTATTTTTAATAAACATATTTTTTAATCTTATAATTTAAAGTCGTAAATGTTATATCATGTGAGCATATAGTTTAATAAAGAGGTTTTATATAAACCCAAATTTTTACCTTATATTAGAGACTGTAAAATGTTTTATAATGTTATTTAACTAATTATATAATGCCACATCATTAATTAAAAAAAAAAGCTTTGAAGCACTTGTTTAAGGAGTCAAACTTTTTAACGTGAGAGTGCATAATATCAAAAGTTAAACTAATATTGGTGGTACTTACTAGCTTTATTTATTCTCTTTATATGTTAGAAATGCCACAAATGTAGTCGCGTCAAAATTAGTTCTGATTTCACGTATAGATTAAATTTAAACGGGTGAGTTAAATTAAATAAGAAAAATTATTCATAAATATGTATGTTTACATAAATAATTTAATTTTAAAACTACATCAATTAGTAAAGTTTAATATCATGCTAATATATTGTAGAAATACATTTATTTTTCTTAAAAAATAAGTCTTGTACGAAATGAAAAAGGTATTTATAAACATAAACTCTGTAAATAATGACCATTGGATTAAAAACTGTATACCATGCAGTTACTCGTTGGGAACATAAGGGGCCCAAATTAAATGACTTTTGAAGTGGTCTGGGGCCGACTATTTAGAGAAAAGCAAACCAGCCATTTTGTTATTTTTGTTTTCTCTTTTCACCATTAATTATTAATAAATATTTTTTTAAAAAGCACAAGAATAAAAGATAAAAATATTTATGTTAAATGGAATTTATTTTATTTAGATTAAAAGAATACCACTTGAGAAAATTTAGCTGAATTTTGTGTATACCAAAACACATGCTCGGATCGAGACAGAGAAAATAGAAGATAGGAAAATTGTAAAAGAAAAAAATACAAAAATATAGCATTAAAACAGTTAAAAATATGAAAAATGAAAAATGTTAATTTTTTTAATATTAAAAAAATTGGGGAAGAAAGTTGATATATAATAAATTATAAAATATAATTATAAATAGTAATAAAATATTAGTAAAGTAATGAATTCTGTTTTAAAATATAATTAATTAGTATACAATTTTTTTTTCAAAATCAACGTTAAAGAGTATTAGGGAAGAGATTATCATTATATATATATTGTATTTTACTATATAATATTAAATAATAACTTTTATCTTAGTTTAAAATATATTGTAACTCTAGTTTATATTTTAAAATTTTTTATATTAAATAATTTCTAAAAAAATATTTTATAAATTATTTTTAAATACATATTAAAAATATTTTAATCACATTAATTATATTTATCATAAATTTTTTATTCAAATTTACTCACAAAAAATACTGAGAAGATCTCCTAATAATAAGATCCGAAGTAAATTCATATAAAAGATTCACATTACTTTAAATTTAAAATCTTAATACAATAAATTTGTTAATGAATTTGTAAGAATTTTTTATATATTACTTAATTTTTTTATTTTCATTTAAAGTAAAATTTAAGGTTTGGAATTTAAGATCTAGATTCAATTTTTTTTTTTTAAATATAGTTCGTGAAAATAAACCAGATAACAACGGTAACACGTAAGATTATTGTTTCAATTTCACGTAATAACTTAAATTTTGGGCATTGTATTCCCATTTGGAAGGTTTGTTTTCCCTTTTGACCGAACTTACAAAATAAAAGTTAAAAGTTTTCGTGTGTACTGAGCAGTGTGATAATAATATCAGCTCACTATAACACCACATAGCATATTGATACTCTCCTCAGAATAAGTACCGATTACATATTATTTGGCACAATTGTTATAACAGAGAACAAACATCAACTAAAAGTTTGTGTGGCTTTAGAAACTATGGATATTTAACTAATTAGGCTCATGAAAAATGCAGGGTTTATCACCTCAAAAGTGGCATGCTGTGGTCAAGGACGTTTCAATGGGATTGGACTCTGCACTCCAATCTCTAACCTCTGTCCAAACAGGGATGTCTTTGCATTTTGGGATCCCTTCCATCCAAGTGAAAGAGCAAACAGATTAATTGTCCAAACCTTCATGATTGGAGACACCAAATACATGAACCCAATGAATCTCAGTGCCATTATGCATTTGGATTCAAGGACCTAATTATTCTCTTCTTCCTACCATTCTCACATACATTTTCTACTATATATTTCATTGTTTAAGCTGTATCCTTACAAATTATTTGATGTCATGGGATTGGTAAGTCCATGGTTTGTCATTGAATATCCCACTTTAGGGTTTGTATTTTGTGGCCCATTTATGGTTTTGGGTTGAGATAATTTGTGGGTAGAGGATAAGCCCAAAACCTCTCTGGGCTTGAAACTTATAGTGTAATAAACTTAGGTATATGTAATGTACTAGGATTTTACAAAACTATTCCATGCAAACTTTAACTTTGATTCATATGCACTTTCTTCAATTCATTGCAAGGCTTTATTTACATTAAACATTCAGAAAATTAATGCTTGACACCTTTTTATATTTAATCTTTTTTCGGGAATTCATTTAAGTTAGTTTGTCCACAAAAAACAATTTTTTAAAAATGGTATGCAGAATGACACATGTTTAAATAAGGATTTATACTTTCATTAATGTAAACATATGTAAAATCTGGTTTATATGCTTTGCTATACTAAACTTCAAGTTTAATTGGAGCACTGGAAACATCAATTATTGGGCCCAGGTCATAAAAGTGATGATTTGATATAAACATACATATAGGCAATTGCTTTCTTGCACCTTGACATTTGCTTCCTACACTCCATCAAAATATATAATGGACACTTATAGCCTTGTCAACGAAGACAAAAAGAGTTAGAGTATTTCGGAAAACATTTTTTAAAAGAGACTGGATTGTGGGGGTATGAAATGCTTTACGGAAAATATTTTCTGTAAGAGATTTTTGTATTATGAAAAATGTTTTTCGTAAAAGGTTTTTGTATTATAAAAAACGTTTTTCGTAAGAAGATTTTGTATTATAAAAAATGTTTTCTGTAAGAAAGTTTTGTAACGTTTTTCATAATACAAAACTCGATTCTCACACCCCATCTTAAGAAAAATGTTTTTCATAATACAAAAACCTTTTACAGAAAAAATTTTTGTAAGGCATCCACAACCCATTCCAGACTTTGTTTTCTGAAACCCATTTTCAAGATACAAATATTGTAACAACCTTATACCCACTTTGCACCCCCTACTTAATGGAAAAACAGAAGCCGCTTATCTCTCACTCATAATAAAGCTGCTAGAGAAACTTTCTTTATAACACCTACCATTACGGTCATAGAGAACGTCCACATCACTTAACAACATCCATTGCACCACTGTCCTTCTAAATATTCTCACAAGAGTGTTTCTAATATTATGATATTTTGATGGGTGCAGAAAGAAAATGTGGGGATGTACAATACCGATACATATAATGTAAATATGCCTCAAGACCTTAGCAAATTGGGCGGGGGGGCGGGGTAGGAATCAATACCGATACATAAATGATGTATAGTAATATGTTCAGCTTACAATCCTTTTCCGGAAATTAAGAAATATAATATTTTTTCTGATTTTGATTATTTTTTTATTAAATTTTGTATTTTATTCTTTTCCTTCCTAAGTTAAAAAGAAATAAACTAATAAAAAAATAAGTGAAATAAAAAATATTAGTTAAAAAGTAATTAGTGTTATCTTGTAGATTAATTAAAGATTTATGTAAAAGAATTGGAAATATAAATAAAAACGTTATTAGTATTGTCTTACGAAAAACATGAGACTATACAGGAGGAGGGAGTATGAAATTATCATCCTTAATATTCCTCAGTATGCTTAGCATAAGTAAAACGGTTGAAAGATTAGTTTTTAAAAAAATTAAATTAAATTATAAAATTGTTTTACGAAGCTGAATTAGACTGTGTAGAATAGTTTATTTAACTAATTTTATGTAAAAAAACTAAATTGTATTATTATAATTGTTGAAATTATAGTTATTAAACTACATCTTATTGAATTAAAACAAAAATGGAAATTGATGCTTCAATAAACGTACAACTTTTTCTTAACAAAATTATTATAATTATTAAATATTTTTTTTTGCTGAACTAAAAGGAAATTATTAGTTCGATAAACATATAATTTTTGTTAATAGGATAAATGCTGAAAAATGATAACAAATTAAGAAAGTAAAGGGCAATGGAGATGTATTATTTTCCACCAGTAGAATACTAGAAATCAATGAGTTGAACTGAAATGAATTGTGTAACAATTAAATTAAAAAAATAGTTTGTCCAAATCAAACTAAGAAATATAGTTAAAATAAACTGAACTACGTGAAGTATTTCCCAATTTAATTAACTATATTTTACTTTTTTTCAATTGAAATATTATTTTTTCACAAATTAAAATAATTTAACTATATTACTTACAAATTTATTACACACTAAAAGTGAATACATAGAGAATTTATTATTATATTTATTTCAACTCAAAGTCGTGTATGAATTAATTTATTACCAATATATAGTCTTAATCTTTTATCGATAAATTATATCTAATAAACTAATATAAATATTACAGTCTCAATATACAAATAAATTATATTCGAAAAAATACTTTAAAGAATCGACAACTTCAAGAGCTGCTAGTAAATAATTATATAAATAATTTTTTAATTCTCGTAATAGTTTAAACAATTCACTAAACTATTGCAGTTCAATTTTCAAAAATTAAACTAAAAAAGTAGTCTAATTTAATTTTTTCAGTTTAATTTTAATAAAAATGTATAGTATAGTATAGTTTAATTAACTACTTCTTTAGTTTAGGTTTTTACACTCTGAAAGAATTTGACTCGTTCGTGATAAAAAAACATAATTAAATTTTTTAAATATTAATTTCCTAAGAATGTTTCTCTAGAACATCTACATCCATCGTAATTCGTCATCTAATATAACATTCTTAAGATTAAAATTAGTAAAATAATTTTAGAAGAATTGCATAAAGAAAATGGAAGGGTCTCTGTGAAGGGAAAGAATCTAAAACTGGTGATGCTGGATGAGGGTCGCTGAGACCAAAACGCCACCCTATTTATGATCACATGTACATGTGTTTGTTTTTTCGTCCCCACCCATAATCCAATCCTTATTTAGGGAAAACACCCCCTTTTTGCTTCACATATTGTTAGCTAACAAATGCACAAATAAATAGTATTATTTGAACATTATTTGATGTTTGATGTTGAAATTCTAAATCATCCATGATATGACTGATTGTAAAGCGAAAAGGAAAAAATTTAATGATTACTCATGAATAAGCTCGAATATATCTGGAACCAAATCTTGTCTATACTTAAAAAAACCTGTTTATTTTCTTGGGTTACAATTTCTTTCTTTCTCCTTTATAAATATATATTTCTCACATCTTCCTAAGTTTTCGGTGCTTAAAACAACTCACGGTTTCCCAATAAGTCTGTGTGATGATATTGTTCTCATACTCAACAACACTAATGAAACTAAAGTAACTTGACCTAAGTACCAATGAGGAAAAAATTTTATTTAAAAGAGAGATGGTTAAGAATTCATATGTAAGTTTAAATCTTATTATAAATAAAAATAAAAAAGTTAAATAATATATAACACAAAAGATCTACATGTTTGTTATTTTTTAAATTAAAAGTTTTAAAAAATATGAATAGAAGATTCCGTATAAGAAAATTAATATTAATTATATTATTCTGTTTTTGTGACAAAACCAAATTTTCATTAATTATTAGGTTATTTTGTTTTTATGACAACATCGTAATGTAATATTTTTATTTGGTTTTTTTACTTAGATCTGCTTGTATATATATTTATATATCTACTTTTTTTAATATAAAAAATAGAAAGAATATTTTTATTTTAAGACAATGATTGATACTAGCAGAAAAAGTTACGAAAGACAATATATTTTTAAAATCTGTTGTTATTATAAAAAGACAAAACAGATGATTGATAAATACTATAAAAAAACATGATTTTCTACTTTATTTCAAATTTGAAATCAAAATATAAATTATAATAATAATTAACAAAATCATAAAGGTTTAAAGTCAAATATTTTTGTTCATCTTTTTATTTTATAATATAATATTTATTTCATAGTAAAAAGTGATGAAAATATATAAATTTTGACTAAGATTTCGTTCTTATAGATTTCATTGTTATAAAGTCTTTTAAGAAGTTGATATTGATTTCATTGTTATAAAGTCTTTTAAGAAGTTGATATTGATAGTGTGAAGATTTAGAAGATTAGTGTCTTAGTTGAAGCTCTTATATGCATTAGGTATAAGTTTCAAATGATGTGCAATAAAGAAACTAGTTCCACAACTAGCTAGACAACGAAGTTGAGATAGCAAAATTCTAGTACTCAATCTGCCTGAAATAGTTCTTGTCTTAAAAACTTTTTTCTTTTTTATCTTAACCGGCTTTTGGAGCTACCCTGTATTAACTATCTACTTTCTCATCCTCACATTAATAAATGTCCCACACTTCAATTCCATTTCTCGGTAAAATACTACCCACTAAGGAAAGAGTCAAGAAAGTTACATCTCTCTCTTACTACCTATAAATTTTTTCGAGCAGGGTTAAATTAAGTGGCCAAGATTTAATTCCACCATTGATTTAGCTAGTTTTTGCTCTGAATCAAAACTTTTATACCATGATTTACTATTAACTAGGTTTATAATTTTTACAGACATTTATGCAGACCAAGAGTTTAAGAAAAGCGGTAACATAGGAGCCGCTATTAACACTTCTCCCAAAATGAAGTTTCCTAATTCCTGATTGACGTAGTTCTACTGATCCAACATGTTGGTCTATTAATTTGTTAGCTGCAAACCTCGATAAATTACGTGCATTGTGCTATGCAATTGTGCAACTAACAAGGGATGTCATATAACATAAATTGCGTAGTTACTGAAGCATTATGTGTAAGAAAATATGTAACTTCAGTTTTTGCTTGTGGTTTGAGGAGGAAAGAACGTTAATATTTTAAACTCTGTCTACATAAGCGGCTTGAAATTATTTATGCTGGTTTTGGATGTTGAAATTGAAGGAAGGGTTTTTGGCTTCTGCTAAGACCACTCACTAGAGCAATTACTTGATGTACTTGCTTCTTATTGATTCGGCGGTTTGCTTTAAATCTGAAGAGGTGGTAGAAGAAAACATTTATGAATGTGGTTTGCGAAGATAAATCAACCTCTCAAGCTTTGTATATATAGGTCTTCCAATTGCCTGATGAAAACCACGAGTCAGCAAACCAAGAATCATATATACATAACAAACAAGTCACTCCACTCCTGTTTTGTAGCCATGACTAGTGTTTTGGTGTTTGGTTTTTGTGCTATAATAAGCTTGGTTGCAGCACCAGATTCTGTTTCTGCCCAACCAACAAGGGCTTTCTTCGTTTTTGGCGATTCACTCGTGGACAGTGGCAACAATGATTTCTTGGCAACCACAGCCAGAGCAGATGCTCCACCCTACGGCATTGACTTCCCATCACACAGACCCACTGGACGTTTCTCCAATGGCTTAAACATCCCTGATCTTATCAGTATGAAATCAAATCATGTTTTCACTAATGTTATACACTTGTTCATCCGTGCTTATCGTTTGCATGCATGGCCATAACTAGGCTTGCATTGTAACAATTCATGATAATTGCATGCAGGTTTGGAACTTGGTCTAGAGCCTACACTGCCCTATTTGAGCCCCTTACTGGTTGGAGAGAAGCTCCTGATTGGTGCCAATTTTGCATCCGCTGGGATTGGCATTCTCAATGATACAGGAATTCAATTTGTAAGCTTCACCATTAGTTTTTAGAGTGTATAAAATCAATTCATATATTCCAAAAGTTGATATATACGGTTGTTTTGACAGTTGAACATTATCCATATCTACAAGCAACTCAAGTTATTCCATGAGTATCAGCTAAGGTTAAGTGCTCACATTGGTGCTGAGGGAGCCAGAAACCTAGTGAACAGAGCACTTGTCCTCATCACTCTTGGAGGCAATGATTTCGTCAACAATTACTACTTGGTCCCCTATTCAGCAAGATCTCGCCAATTTTCTCTTCCAGACTATGTGCGCTATCTCATATCTGAGTACCGCAAAGTTCTGAGGGTATGCATCATCAAACACAACAGTTACATCTTTGAATGATTAATCATTTTGTGTTGTTGTTTTGGACATTTAAAAGCATGGAAATAAAAAAAAAAAAATGGCTATATTTCACGTACATGGCATTGGAAATCATGCGTATCGGGAACATGCATACGATAAAATACAAAATCAATGTGAATTGTAGAATAGTGGTCAGTCATGTTTCTGAAGATGTTCTGCTGCAGTGCTGCTGCTTGTACTTGACACTACCTACCAGTGTTACTGTGTGTGTGAAAGAATGTGCATTAAGCAAAAGACGTGGGGTTGGTGAGGGATACCAAATCTGCTTTCTCACTTATATTTATGACACAAAATATTAGATATTTCTCCCTAATGTACCATGAATTAAGTGTTATATATCAGCTAAATAATTAGCAGAAATAGATAGATAATGCAGTATGGTTGAAAACATGCAGAGGCTTTACGATTTGGGTACTCGAAGAGTTCTTGTAACGGGAACAGGACCAATGGGGTGTGTTCCTGCGGAATTGGCCATGAGAAGCAGAACCGGTGCTTGCGATGTGGAACTTCAGAGAGCTGCTGCATTATTCAATCCCCAACTGGTTCAAATGTTGAACGGACTGAATGAAGAAGTTGGTTCCCATGTTTTCATTGCTGCAAATGCCTATCGCATGCACATGGATTTCGTTTCCAACCCTAGAGCTTATGGTAAATGCACCCTCATGCAACACTTAAATTTCAAATTACATGCTTCTTCGAAAACATACATTAATGTCATAATATGTGGAAAAAGACATTGTTTGCTAGGTTCCTATAAATGTTAACATAGCTGTCAAAGGTTGTTTTCAAATGAAGCCCAATAAGGCCGTTAGAAATGTTTTTGGGCTTGCAGGATTTGTGACATCGAAGATAGCTTGTTGTGGGCAAGGGCCATACAACGGGATTGGACTGTGCACACCAGCCTCAAACCTGTGTCCAAACAGAGACCTTTACGCGTTTTGGGATCCATTCCATCCGTCAGAGAGAGCAAACAGAATCATAGTCCAACAGATTCTGAGAGGCACCACTGAATACATGCACCCCATGAATCTCACCACTATCATGGACCTCGATTCCAGGATTTGATTCATCGTTTTCCTCACAAAGTCAAAGGATGTTATTTATATCTATATATGTGTGTGTCCCTAAGTTTGTTTTATCTTCTTGTCATCATCATTCCCTAGCTAGTGTGCTTTGTGCTGCAAACTTGTTTTATCTTGTACTTCTTTCTCCCTCCAATTGTTATCTCTGCTGGAAGTAATTTTGGTCTCTCATCACCAATAAATTTATGTTCTTCTCTGTCATTCCTTTCTGAGCATTATTTCTGCCTCTAATTACTTACATTTTCTGAAAAAAAAAAAAAACCAATGCTGATCTAAACAACAAGCTCATCTCTGACTACATTTTCCATATTTAATAAAATCACATCTCAATTGCTTTGTTTAATTCAGATTTTTGTCACCGAAAACCAAAACTATACCTCACTTTCAAAACATAAAATTTTGAATAAGTTTTCTTAAGAGTGAACTCTTCCATCAATTAACGTAAAAAGTAGTTTAGAAAATAAAATTTATTTTAAATGAGATTAAAAAATGAAATATTATTAAAATCATTAAAGAAATAAATAATTAGAGCTGTTTCCTCCACTTCTCCTCCCTTGTATTTGTATCCCGGTTGAGAAAGAGAACACTTTTGCAAGCTTTTTACTATAAATTGTTTTGAATACAATAAGCTAACTGAAAATGATTGTGATTTTTGTGATCACAAAATTTTTTATAGACTTTCGAAATTTAAACGGTTAATGAGTACGAGACCGCATTATTCAGCAGCAAACTTCATTATAACAGATATCACAAACTTCACTAACAAGAAGTGTTATTAATGAACCTTATTAAAACTCAATTATTAAAAATATGCGTCTGCATTCTTCACCCCTCTTTAAGTTAAGGGAATTGGAAAAATTTATGATTGGAATATGAACTATAAAAGTTATTTAATGTAGTAGTTATACCATCACAAGCGAAAATCTAACTAAAACAAAGACTTTGACTTGTCTTCGAAGGATTGGCTAAATGCTGGTGATTAATCATGATAAATACAAAGAAATATGTAAAGGAGCAAGGACAAAATTTAGATCTCATATCTTAAATGTTAGTTTTATTTAATGAATTAAAATCGAAATATTACTTCGATAAACCACGTGGTCTTTTACACAAGACTTATTCCACAAAATGACTGATGAGATATAAAATTTTGATTGAAGAACAACCATAGGAAAAAAGTGATTGTATCTAAGTTCTATTCTTTTTAAAATATTAAAAATAATGATAATTATACAGCATATACAGACAGAACAATCTTACGTATGCAAAGGGTGTGGATATATGTGAAGGGTGAGTAAGCAGAAAAAAGTGAAGGCATGAAAGCTCAATTTACGTCTAAATCCCCACTAATGCATTAAAGATTGCACCAACCTCAGAAGTGCTCAAGATTGGTGAAATAAATATATAGGGGCCATGGTGCCCTAGCTAACTCATGTGGTGTGACATTAACTCAGCCTCCAAATACGTTATACGGAGTAAAATAATTAATCCAAATTAAATTTTGACCTTGATGTATGTTTTCGAAACCAAAGCAAAATAAAACCCAATTTCATTCACTTATTTATATTTGTAAGAAAATGTGTAGATTATGATGATGATGTGGTGCATTGCATGGGCATGTGAATTATATATACTTGAGTTGTGGGTTCTTACTACATAGCTAGGTTTGGGTAAGGTATAGGTTTGAGGAAGTGGGTGAGTGAGTTTGAATTGGTTGGAATTGAATAGCCTGCAATGTTGGTTGAAGCATCTCACTGGAATCAATTACAGAGAGATGAAATAAACACTTTTGTGATGGGAGAAGGGATGTTAGTTGAACCGTTTCTCCAGCCAAATTATGTGATGTTGAGGATATTAGGTGTAGAGTGGTTGGTATTATAAATGTCTATACAGCTCATACTGTGATTCTTATTTTAATCATATTTATATGTTACCATATACTCCCAACCCAAGTGGTCCTAATCATCATCATCATCAATCTTCCAAAGGATATCTAAAAAGTAAAGGGGTTCTCCCTATGCCCTACTATTTATCATCACTTGATTTAATTCTCAACAAAAAAATATAAATTACAAACTTCCAATATTTTTGTTTTGAGATGTGGACTAGAAAAAAAAAAAAAAAAATCATGTTGATCGGTCTCTAATGCTACACATTCCATATTTGACTTGTCTAGGTCTAGGTCAAGTCCTGTAGTTAATGTTCCTTTTGGATTATACTTTTTATAAACAGTAAAATATGTATGTATATATTTACAAGAACAAGAAGATCAATAAGTTTTATAACTGAGTTTAATATACTTATCAAAGTGCTTTTAAAACTCACTTATACTTCTAAGAACTTTGTAAACTCATTACATACTTCTTCCTCTCGAGTCATATATACTTTTTTTCGTGAGATAATTATTAATGGTTTAGATAATTACTTTAGTAAATAATAGACGAATTAAATTTTTTAATGAATGATAAATAGGTTGTTTATCTAAATATACAAATTCATATAATCTTTTCCTTTCATGGATCTTTTTTGTCTTGATTGAGAATCGGAGAAAAATATCTTTCCAAACCTAACATATAATGGTAAACAACCCTTTTATTGTTTGGAACTATTCAAAATATGATATGACGGTAGGGATTAATGTGAGTTTCACGTAAAAATAGGGAAAAATATTTTTTTCCCATATTTTTTCTTCCTTCCATTAATGAATGGAGATGTTTTTATATCGATGCAGAGATAACAAATACCTATATTTTTTATTTTCACTTTTATTTTGATGTTTATGTCATTTTTAAATATATTTTCTTTCCAATTTATATACAAACAAATAAAAAATATTATATCTTTCGTTTCATTGTTTTCTATTAAATAACTTAAAAATTATTCATTTTTTTAATTTTTAATTTTCACTTTTTTACACCAAACAGAAGAATACATACCCCTTAAATATATGCAATCAATTTAATGTTTCTGCACACGTTTCAATTCATGTTTATTGCAGCAAAACGTCATTTTACGTATTAAAAATTGCTTTTTCTGTATCAATTTAGGGTTGGTCCACTACACCTATTTACATATACATATATGAAAACACGGTTTACTGATTCATTAATGTGTTCCAATAACTGACAAGACTACCAAAGTCTCAATTTGGCTATATATACCACGCCTATAATTGGTTTGATTGAATTTAAAGTAACCTAAATTCTTTTACTATAGCTAACTTAAAAGAAAATTCGAATACATTAACTGTTGATATTAAATTCTGAAACCCTTTGAAATCGTTTAGATGGGAACTTTCTTTTTTTATCTGAAAATAATAAAATTAATGGAAGCATAAAAGTGCTTCAACCCTTTTACAAGTACACAAAACGTAGGTTCGTGGTTTTTTGACAAGATTGTTCCCAATACATTCCTACTCACACCACACCTCCTATCTCTACAATTAGAAACCTTACACAAGTATGATAAAAGAGCATTGACATTGTCCTAAAAATACTTTAAGTTATAGGTTGATTCAAACAATCATAGGATTTCTTCAAATACCAGAAGGTGAATTCTTTTCATTAAAATTTAAGAGTGAGGAGTGAATTGAAATTATTCTACCCATATTTTTTTCTAAATATAATTTTACAGAGTTTTTATAAAATAAAATAAATAATTTTGAATTTGAAGCAGAAAATGTGAAAAAGTGCGCTTTTAATGACAAATGAGGAATTGACACATTTCTCCAACCTCTGCTGGTCTGTTTAATAATTCTGTAGTGGTAGTGGTAGGCAAATAAAAAAAAAATAGCGAGTTTAGTGGTGAAATCATGGTGGATTAATTAGGGTGAGTTAAGTTAAATTTAAGTTGATATTTAAAGTTAAGATGTTTGGTTATTGATACAAAATATTTTTAATTGGGTCAAATTATGGTGGCATTAAGGTAATAGGGGAAATTGGTTTCGCTTCATTCAAATGAGTTTGAAGTTTAATTATAGTTGTTGTATTTTCTTTTGCTTTATTTTTATTAATCAACTTTGATTCATTGATCCAAACAATATTTTTTTTTATTAAAAAGTTATTGTTGTAATATTTGTTATTCAAACAAAAGTTTCTCAATTTATTTTAATCATGATTAGTTTTACAGAAAAAATAGGCAAATGTATAATCTTTTATGCCATCCAATATTAATCCACAGATCAAAAGAAAAAGAAAAACTAAATACAAAAAAAAAATATCATGTGAAGATAATATAATGCGACAAGGTCAATCCTACATAGAGTACATAGTTACCACTCATGTTAAATATACATTAAGAAGAAAAGAGAGACAGAAAAACAAAAAAGCGTCAAACAAGTCTTTATCATCTGAGCTTAACGGTTTGTACAGTTACTGTAAATAATTTTACACTGATAGTTTTAAAAAAAAATAAAATTGTCACATGATATTATTTCAATTAAATATTAAAATAAAAAAACTTTAACAACAAAAAAATGGGAAGTTTAAAAATAGTTAAACTTAATTAAGTTTTAATTAATTACAAATTTAGATATTTTCAATTAATTCTATATTTTATTTTTATTTAAATATTCGTTTGAATTTGTCATATACTGTTGTTTCCATTTTTTTCGTTTGACTTATTAATTAATTTGCTTCTTCTTTTCTCAATTGTGAATTCATTCTTGAGAGAAAAGTTGCAGAGAACATGCAGGATTAGTGTAGGTCTGGTTGTGAGGAAATAGTTACTATTTATTTTCAAAAAAACCTTTTAGGGAAATTAACGAAACTAATAATTATTTTTTAAATAAGCTAAATTAAATAAACGCTTTTAGATGAAATACTGATAAAAAGAAAAAAACTAATCAGCCAACAAAATTAGGTTAAAAAGTACGACAGATAAAGTGCGTATAATCTATAGCAAAATATTATCCCTTAGAGTCCATTAAAATCCTTGTAATGGATGAATAAGATGCTGAATTAGGTTATGTAATAGAATGATAAAACAGATAGTACTAATGAGTATATTTGTTTAATTCATCAAAATTGGCAATGTAGAGGTAGTTTAACCCATCAGTCTATTTCAATCTGTCTCTAATAGATGTGGATAAACTTGACAAACAAACATTTTTTTCTTAAACTGTAATTTGAAAGTTCACTTGTTAAGGATAGGATGTTTAATGTTAAAAAGTCATAAATCTAATATCATTAACCTTTTTTTTTTAAGTTTTTAATATTTTTTTTAAAGTGTACAATATTAACTTTCTAACTTATTAGATTTGTCCAAAAATCCACCCCGAATCAATTACAATTAATAGTTTAAATTCAGTATTTTATTTAAAATTAAATTATAAAAAATCAAATAAAGACAAGGATTATTATTATAATGGGGTAGAGTATTATACATTACATGAAGTCGAAATCAATTTTGGGATGAAAGACACATCGATTACGATTCTAAAGTGGATATAGATAATGAAACTTGTCGAAAGGAGCATCACTTAATTTATTTTCTAACATGGGAGTAGTGAGCTTATTTGAATCTGTCACAAGTGATGCTTGAACCATATAATTCAAATTAAAATATCAACTTTCATAGCATTAAAACTAAACAAAAAAGTGTTCTATTAGAGGATGTTGACAACAACCATCGGAGGAATCAGTGGTTAAATGACACAAACAACGACATAAATACACATCTTAACAAATATTTCCTAACAATATTCGTGGGAAGTGTCTCTCTCTATATACTTGCATTTTATATCAAATTAGAGAGACATGTTTTGCTCAGAAAAAAAAAAGTGCTTTTTTCTCAAACAAAAAATGGTTTGCAAGAAATTTTTATGTGGCTGTTTGCCTTTCACAAGCATTAATTTGAACGCCCCACCAAACTAAAACCCGCTAATTAGAACGTATGGATACTTTTCTTTGTGAAATTAAAATATCTACTGCTCTTTCATTGTTACACCAATTACCAGCTTGCATGTATGAACTAAAAAACACCCAACATTTTTTACAAACAAACACAAAGGTTTGTGAAATTGTGAGTAAAGAAACATTAGAAAACTTGGTGTGGCCCGTACATAGAGGAAAGAAACAAGCATGTACAGTACAAAATACAAAAGCCAAGGATAGTTTCATTTAATTGAAGTGGTAAATGTGTGTCAGTCCTCACCAATGTAACGAAACTGTCAGTTGTTCTTTTTGATCCTTAATGCTGCACAGATTTACATGTACTTCCTTTCTTTCACCTATCAAAAAGAGGGTCAAATCTTTCCCTCCCATTATCTAAGCTACTACTTCATTGTTTAGGGCTTCTTCAGGCACATGGGTGTTTCATTTTGGTTAATGCATCATGTCCCTCTCCCTCACCCCAAACACTGGTCAGACATGACCTCACAGCCATAATTTCCAATACATGCAACTACCTGTCCTTGCTTTTTGCAACGTGGGTCATTCACCTTTTTCTCAAAATCACATTTTCTCCATATTATATAACACCTCTTCCTCATTCCTCTTCATGCACGGACACCACACACAAATATCAAGTTAATATATATATATATATACACACACACATATATATGTGTGTGTCTGCACAGTTCTGATATATATATATAACTTGATCAGTAGTTGCAGTTCAATATTCTCTTTTTCCTCGTCCATGGCTTGTTCTATGGCTCTTGTGTGTTACATTATTGTTTTGGGAATATCAGTGGTGGGGTTGAAGGGTGCAGAGGCACAACGTGCCTTCTTTGTGTTTGGGGACTCGCTTGTAGATAATGGCAACAACAATTATTTGGCAACTTCAGCTCGAGCTGATTCTCCTCCTTATGGCATTGATTACCCAACCGGAAGACCCACTGGCCGTTTCTCTAATGGCTATAACATTCCTGACTTCATCAGTTCGTTTTCTTGACTTCTTTTTTGTTAATTGTGGCTTTAATCTGTAGTATGTGTGCATGCTTGCTTCTGCCACGTGTATGCACATGTATATATAATATAATGTACTAGTTGCTTAACTCATTTTATTGTCATATTTATGTGCTCTTGTGTAGGTCAAGCTCTGGGGGCTGAATCCACATTGCCCTATTTAGATCCCGAGCTCAACGGGGAAAGATTGCTGGTTGGTGCCAACTTTGCTTCTGCTGGAATTGGAATTCTCAATGACACTGGAATCCAATTTGTAAGTGACAGTTGCGTGTGTTATGAAAATCCATGTTCAAAAGTGTCTAATTTTTCAAACATGGATACAGATATTCTTTAATTCAATGATTTATTTATATACAAAAATTAGCTGGGCAGATTTGAATCATACGTTAGGTTATTCATTAATGACATGTCTATTATGATATGTTTTAATAATTAAGATGGATAACGATTTAACAAGGTTTATTAATAGACAAAGACGAGTGATATTTCTATACCCTATTCCTTTATTCCAGTTTTAAATTTTTATGTGAAAAGACTCCCATCTGTTTCATTTAATTGACTAAGGGATTAATAATAAAGAAAGAAAAAAAGGCGGAAGAAAAACACGAACGAACCATTGACTCTACAGTGGTCGGTGCCGTCATTGGTTTGTGCGTAAAAATTATATAGATAGATTATTTATGTTTTGTCTATAATATTATTACAATTGCAGGTAAACATAATCAGAATATTCAGACAGCTGCAGTACTGGGAAGAATACCAGCAGAGGGTGAGTGCTCTCATAGGATCTGAACAGACTCAAAGCTTAATAAATGGAGCATTAGTCCTCATCACTCTCGGAGGCAACGACTTTGTGAATAACTATTACTTGGTGCCTTACTCTGCAAGATCACGCCAATACAATTTACCAGACTATGTCAAGTATATTATCTCTGAGTATAAGAAAATTCTGAGGGTACGTAGTTTCATACCCTTTATATAGGGTTTAATAGCTAGCTAGGTCTTTCTACTGACAAGAAACAATAACACGTTTTAGTACATGTTTGGTTAAAGTAATTAAGGTTGTTCATTATGATAAAAACGAACTTAGTGAACATTTGAAATTGAAATGGTGGCATGCATGTTTGTGTATATATTTCAGAGGCTATACGAAATTGGAGCACGTAGGGTGTTGGTGACGGGAACTGGTCCATTGGGTTGTGTGCCAGCGGAATTGGCCCAGAGAAGCGTAAACGGTGAATGCTCAGCTGAACTACAGCGTGCGGCATCCTTGTTCAACCCTCAACTTGTTCAGATAATCAGACAACTCAATAGCGAAATTGGTTCTGATGTCTTCGTTGCAGTCAACACGCAACAGATGCACGTTGACTTCATCAGTGAACCTCAACGATATGGTAAATACACTACTGATTACGCTTATACATACACTTCCTTGAAAGATTCTGTTGAAAGAAAATAATTTCCTAAAATTAATACATGAAATGTGCTATAAATATATGTGTATCAATGTTTAGTTAAAGTTCATAGTAGTTCATGCTCCGTTTCAGAAATAATTACTGTGTCACTTGCACTTTTTTATAACTGAAAATTTTTATCTCTACTTTGGGATAGAAGTGGATTTTTATTTAAAGTCATTTTTTCAAATTATTATACTAATGCTGATATAAGAGTCACGCAACTCACGTACATAAAGGGGACTATTTAATGGGATAAAGTTAATATAGGTAGATGCCACTTAATAAAGGCATGGCCACTGCATAATCATATATATAGGGGGAAATAGTTTCCTTTTCCTTTTCTTTCTTTCTTTGACATCATGAAACATCATGTGCTTAGGATTGCATATGTAGTTCATATTGAACTGCATCGCTGTCCAAACATATACAATAGAAAATTATGTTTTCACACCTAATTACTATTTGAACGTATGCAGGTTTTGTTACATCAAAAGTAGCATGTTGTGGTCAAGGACGGTTCAATGGTATTGGACTATGCACTGTGGCATCCAGCGTGTGCCCTGACCGTAGCGTTTATGCGTTTTGGGATGCTTTCCATCCATCAGAAAGGGCTAATGGCTTGATCGTTCAACAGATACTGTCAGGCACCTCAGATTATATGTATCCAATGAATCTCAGCACCATTTTGGCTTTGGATTCCAAGAAGAACTAGATCATCATCCATCATCAAGGAGTTCATCTTTTCTGTCTTGCAAAAAATCTACCTCTTATAGTTTGTGATTTATGTGTTGAAATTTGGTTTTATATAGTAATCTACGATTAAGATATAGAGTGTCAGTGAATAGTATTTTATTATGTTGTGGTGGATATGGATGACGGTATTTACAACGGTCTTGGTTCTCCTTCTCTTGGGAAGTACAAAAGAAATAAGGCATAATAATTGAGTGAATGTAATCTTCAATAATTTCTTTATAAATATTTTTCCGTGACCATCTTAAGTTGGTTTATAGTTTTATTCCATGTGTTTAAGTTTACAAAACGTTTTCTAAATATCTAATTACTTGTATTCAGAAAAGAGAAAATGATATCCATCAAGCATTTTCTTAAATACTCAAGTAATTAAGCCAAACTAATGTCTAATTTTACTTTTCCTTTACTTTTACCTTGCCCCTTGCTGAGCAGAATTGGGCATGATATGATAGATACCCATTCACCTAGTACGGAACCAACCAAGGACCGAAAATGGCAGTCACTGAACAAATTAAACCAATATTGTTTGGTTGGAATTTTATGTTTTAAAATGAACTGGTTACAACTCTATGTCTTTCTATTACCCATAATGTCTAAATTTGATTTCTTAATAATCCGCCTAAATTTAGTTCCTAATATTTATTTATTAACATTAAATCTTAAAAAAGTTATTTACTACAGTTAATTTTTTGTTGGCTTTTCTTTAATGAATATTTCAAATTCAATCAAATTTTCATATTTTAAATATTTTAATTACTTTTTAATTATATTTCAAAAAAATCACCAAGTTTCTAAATAGTTATTAATGCTACCTTATATTATGTATTTAGATAATAATCAATAAATGAACATCATTGTGTTTATGAATACCATTAGGAACGATTATATTTTGATAATGAGCTGTCATAAATATGGTTCAACAAATTTATTTTTCTATCTCTATTCTTATTTAAAATGCAGAATGAACAATAAACCTGAAGAAATTTATCCTATTTCGGAAAATGAAATAAATTCTAAAAAAAATAGTATATCATAATTATAAAAAAAATAAGGTTATAAAGTTTGACTCGTGCATGCATTTTAAAAAGTGTTCAAACGTCATTTTATGATTTTGGAATATTTGACCAACTGTCCAAGTTAATAGAAACATTTTTTTTAATTCCTTTGGTTTTCAGTTAGACATTACGAAAATGGAAAACTTCAAAAAAAAATTCATAAAATTAAGTAAATAGTATTTGGAAGAACAATTTTAAAATGAAGAACTCATACTTCTAAACATGGATTTGGACTCGAATATTACATATCATATCATGCTTAAAAGCATATTTTTATTTATTGAAATTGTGCTTAGAAACATAATTTTTATTTTTAATGAAATTGTACTTACTTGCGTTAGTTTTATTTTTTAAAATTTTCATTCGTAGAGATATTCTAAAGAATAGGATTCATAAAAAAAATGCATGACTACATTATTAGTATTTGAAAAGGTTAAAATTTTAATAATTCCATGAGATTGTATATAAAGTTCTACTTTAAATTATTTTCATTGATTGTGTTTGGTTATACTATATTTAATTTAAAATCTTATAGTATTATAAATACGAAAGAAAAATAAGAATGAAACAAGAGTTAGACCCATATAAAAAGTATCATTTTCAATCTAAAACCTTAAGATATTGTGTTTGTTAGTCTTATTTCTTATATATTACTCAATTTTCTTATTTCTACATAATATAAAATTTAGACTCATATTTAAATATCTGACTCCTTAAGATATACAACTATGATAAAATTGAATAACATGTAAAGAAAACCTACAAACTTGTTAAATTTAAATTGAGAATCACATTAATTAAAAATTCCTCAATTTTTATAATAAGTCTCTTATTAAATTATAAGTCCAGAAGATAAATAAAGTCGAAAGCAATATAAAAAGAGCAAGTGTTCAAGCAAGAGGTAAGAATCATACATCTAAAGATCATTTTATAAAAAAGATAAATTATCATTTCTGTAAAGAAGTAAAATAAAAAAAAACATGAATTTCAACTTAGAATAATATTTTAATCGAAATAGATATTTTAGCTCTTTCAAAATGTTATTTATGAATATGATATTAAAAAGTAAACTTTAAAAGTAAACTAATCTTATAAAATGAGATTTTTAAAATGAGATTTGCACTCATTTATAAACTATTAAAAGATCTCATTTTTAGTCAATATAAGATTTCTATCATATGATTTATTTATTTTAAAATTATAGTTTTGTATATATTTTTCTTAAATTTATCCATTTATGTTTATCCAACTGAAATTGCACTACATTGATAATGAAAACACAACATTTTTTAAGATAAGTTCGTTTTCTTTTGTTAATTATACTCAAAGGACAGGCTGTTTTCTTTCTTTTTACTTTTTTTAGTATATGTCTCTGGACTTTCTTTCATCCTTTGCTCTTGAATGAAATTAAAAAGGATGTCAAAGTTTTTAGATTTTCAATGTCAATAATTGCTTCTCTATTTTCATTGCGTGGTCCTTTTGTGCTAACACTACAGACCAAGAAAAGTAAAACCTTCTTTTTATTGAAGTTTGTTAAAATATTTAGTTTGTAATTTGCACTTTTTTATTTAATATTTAGTACACTAATGTTTCCTTATTTTTTTATAAGAGTGTAATTAAAAAAGTAATGATTAATGCCATTTTAAATTTTAAAATAATATAAAAAATAAAAAAAAATCCCTTAAAATTTATAGATAAAATAGTAAAAGAAAATTTATAAATTAAAATTATATAATTTGAAATTTTAATTAAAACATTGTTGGTGCTAAAATATTTGGGCCTTAGAGCTTAAAAATCAATGCTATGTGTTTATGGCAATTGCTTCCTGCACCTCCCAATTGATTCGTGCACCCCATCAGTCATATATTATACCAAAATTGTCCTTGTCAGAAATGGAAAAGGTAAAATTGTTGGAGCTGCATTTTTCGGCGACAGCGGCGGTGGCGAATGTCGGTGGTGGAAGAGAAGGTTGTCTGGCAGCATTTTGAGGTAAGTGGGTTTCTGTTTGGGTGCTTTAATGGCTGTTGTAAGGGTGCAGAGGGATTGCTGAAATATGTTGTTAGGAATTTCGTTACGGAAAACGAAATTCGTAGGAGGTTACGGGGGTGGGAAATCGTTTTATGGAAAACCATTTCCGTAGTGGTGCAGGAGTGGGAAAAATGCTTACGAAAAAGTATTTCCGTAGTGGGGATGTAAGTGAAAAAGTGACTTACGGAGAAGGTTTTCTATAAGAGAGAGTTTTAATAATACAAAACCCTCTTACGGAAAATGTTTTCCATAATACAAAAATTCTCTTATGGAAAACGTTTTCCATAATACAAAAACTTCTTACTGAAAACGTTTTTCATAATACAAAACTCTCTTATGGTAAACGTTTTTCATAATACAAAAACCTCTTACGGAAAACGTTTTCCATAATACAAAAACCGCTTATAGAAAATATTTAATACAAAACCCTCTTACGAAAAATGTTTTCCATAATACAAAAATCTCTTACAACAATGTTTCCCGTAAAAGATTTCACACCCCCACAATCCAATCTCTTCCGAAAAATATTTTTCGAAATATCCTAATCTCTTTTGTCTTCAAGACAATAAATATCCATTTATATATTCTGATGGGATGTAAAAAGTAAATGTGAGGTGCAGGAAGCAATTGCCTTTGGTTATTTAGATTTTGAACAATTTCTGTTCTTGGATCAGTTAACTGAAAGTATCATATTTACTCTAAATTGCTTTCTTCACCCCCTTCCAATTGAACATGCACCCCATAACTTTTAAAATGATTATTTAATCTTTCCTTAAAAAACTGGTTTTTGATTATTTGTTTTAATTTTTTTTTTCTTAAACGAGTTTTCTGAAATTTATGAAATATATTATAGAATTTTTTTTAGAACATGATAAGATTCTTGGAATAAAATTTCCAGAAGATATAAATATATTTCAGAATAAGTTGTCTGGAACAGAATTTCTAAAACAAACTTTCCAGATTGTATATTTTTAAGAATGTTTTTTTTAGTATTAGTTTTCAGGAATAAGCTTTCCAAAATAAGATTCTGAATGCAACTTTCTGTTTCTCTTATTCTTTTTCTGCAACAATAGTGTAGCGACAACACCAGTAGTGACAATAATGGCGCTGGAATGAATGAAGGGGAAACAGGCAGGACAATTCAATCAATTCATTTAATTATAAGGGTGCAGGTTAAAAAATGGAAGTGCAGAAAGTAATTACCTCTATTCTAACATTACTACACAACTCACTAATTGATATGAGCTAGCCAATTAAGATAGCTGTTGTGGTAATCTCCGACTAACAATTGATATCAACCATTCGTTGATAGACATCATGGATTGTTATAATTTAAATATATCTTGTATTTTTCTTTATTATTTAATTTTGAACTGTTTTATAATTTATTTTTGGTATTCCATAAAAAGTTGCAACCCATAACTTACTTCCGCCACATGTGACATGCATATCAGAAAAGTTGTTTAGAGTCAAGTAGAAATCCATTTAGAAGAGCACACTTCGTTGTTGGAGCTAATTAATTACCCAAAGGAAAATGCTTCACTGATCATGACCCATTGATGCAAAAAATAATTAACCATGGAAAGTTGCGAGCTGGCAAAAGGGTCTAAGGCGTTTTGAAAACAAGTCCTATCTCAAAACTGAAGTTCCACTCGTGACTATAGCCACCATAATTCATGACCTAGGTGACAACAATTATCTTGTTGTATATTAAAAGCATGCATCAACCCAAGGAAACATACCCGTTTTCACTTTTCACTTTTCACTTTTTCCGTCTCTTTCTAATTCTGCATATAAAGGCTTGGGCGGCGGAAATTATTTCTGTTTCATCTCCTCCATTCACCTCCCTCCTCTCTTTTGCACTCTCATCACATGCCTCATGCACCTTCAGAACTATACAATCATTCAATTATTCAATCTCAATTTAAAGACCACCTAAAAGTTGACATGCAAAACCCAAAACCTAATTGCCTAATGCATACCCTGTTAAAAAGAATCCTTCTTTTATAATTTAATTCTCATTTATTTTCTAGTTTGAAAGTAGATTATTAAGCGGCTATAAAAAGCCTTGCTTCAAGTCTCACTGCATCAACATCAACATTGAAAAGGTTGATTTTTTTTCAACCCAATGGCAGTTCCCTCAGGTTTTGTTGGCACCATGTTGATTCTTTTTGGTATAGTTTTGGTAGCTGGGGCCATTGCCCCAGGGGTTGAGGCCAAGTCAAGGGCTTTCTTTGTGTTTGGAGATTCACTCGTTGACAGTGGTAACAACAATTACTTGGCCACCACTGCACGAGCCGATTCCCCTCCTTATGGCATTGACTATCCAACCGGCAAAGCAACTGGTCGCTTTTCCAATGGCCTCAACATTCCTGATCTTATCAGTTAAGTATCACTGCATGATGTATATATGTTTTGTCATGGCTAGCTTGGTTTATATGGTTTAGAATGAAGCATGCACTTACGTGGTAACTAATCTAACGTATGTATACATTAGTAAATATGATAGTATATATAATTAGTTAACATGTTTTGTTGATTATCAGGTGAAAGAATGGGTAGTGAATCCGTGTTGCCATATTTGAGTCCAGAACTAAAAGGTGACAATCTTCTGAATGGAGCCAATTTTGCTTCCGCCGGAATTGGCATTCTTAACGACACTGGAGCTCAGTTTGTAAGTTTTTTGATAATTTGTGGATATGTTCAGAAGTAATGATGTTCGAGTTACGTACAAATTCTATAAGGGTCTAAAATTTATTGTATAAACTTGTTGTACACAAATAATTTCCCTAGACTAATTTTGCAGCTAAACATAATCAGAATGTATAGACAGTTGGACTATTTCGAAGAATACCAGCAGCGAGTGTCCGCTATAATTGGAGTAGCGCGGGCAAAGAGACTTGTGAACCAAGCATTGGTCCTCATAACTGTTGGTGGCAACGATTTCGTAAACAATTACTACTTGGTACCTTATTCTGCAAGGTCTCGCCAGTTTTCGCTACAGAATTATGTCAAATATCTCATTGTGGAGTACCGTAAACTCTTGATGGTACGTAATCAAATCATTCTCGTATATCAATTGACACACACGTTAGTGCTTATATTAATTTGTCACAAATCATTGCAGAGGCTGTATGATCTGGGAGCTCGAAGAGTAATCGTGACAGGAACTGGACCAATGGGTTGTGTTCCAGCGGAACTGGCCATGCGTGGAACAAGTGGAGGATGTTCTGCTGAACTTCAACGAGCTGCATCACTCTACAACCCTCAACTACAACACATGATACAAGGACTCAACAAGAAAATTGGCAAAGACGTTTTCATCGCTGCAAATACTGCACTGATGCACAATGATTTCGTAAATAACCCTGCAGCATATGGTACTTGATCACTGCATATATATAATAAACTCTTATATTATATATGCATGTCAACTTGATTCCAATAATTGTGTTCATATTAATGAAATACAAAGTGATTAAGACGTTAATGTTGTTGTTGTTGAACAGGATTTACTACATCAAGAATTGCTTGTTGTGGGCAAGGACCGTACAACGGGATTGGGTTGTGCACACCACTTTCTAACTTGTGCCCAGACAGAAACTTACACGCGTTTTGGGATCCGTTTCATCCATCCGAAAAGGCAAGCAGACTCATTGTGGAGCAGATTATGTCGGGTTCTAAACGATACATGAAACCAATGAACCTCAGCACCGTGCTAGCATTGGATGCTACAAAATGACAACACTTATGATGTCTTCTTTGTGATTGTTATAAACTTGTATCCACTATCAGGTGTTTTGTTTTGTGTGTGCCACTGTCATAGTCTTTAGAGTTGTTATTTCGCGAACAAATTATTCATCAATTAAATAATTTACTCATAATCTTCTCCTTTTTTTTCCCTTCGTCTTTCCTTTTTATAAATTAAACGTCACTCTGCATCTTGGTTATAAACTTGAGGACGTTAACAAGAAAACCAATAAGATACATTGAGAAATTGTAGTACAGTTACTAGGTTATTTGAATCGAGAAATTATACTTTTACTGTTTCTCCATGTTGCATACAAAAGGGGTAAATTAAAAGAGTTATAAATTAGTTAATTATAATTAATAAGTAATTTATAAGTGTTCATTATTGAAATTGTAATATTATAATTTTATTCTTAACCTTCTAAGCTTTATTGTATGAGATCATATTTTTGGTACAAATGGTCTTCTCCTTTAAAAGATTTTTTTTTCATTTTTCTGTAGGTATGTGATTTTTTAAGATCTTAGTTAGTATTATTAAGGAGATTAAGAAAATTCAAACATAATTTGTGTTTGAGGATGAGGCTCCACTGGGAGAAAAATAGTATGAATAAAATGGAATGAGATATGTAAATCAGAAGAGTTAGGAGGACTAGAAATAAAAGATATTAAACGGAAACAAATAAGGGAAGGGGTTGTTCTCCATTTGTCATAAGGGGTTCGTGGTGTTGCTCACCTTCTTTCCATCTACACTACACGTTCTCGCTCACCAACCCTACATCGAAGATCAAAAACTCTAAATACTTTTTTTTTTAACAATTTTTGACACCTCCACTTCTTTCTTAGATCTTCTTCCTTTTACAGGTTTCGTTCCGAAATCCACCTATTTTCATTTCTCCCAACTTTCTTCGCTCAGGCTCAGGTATTCACTCAGTCATTTGCTCAAACACTAACCACCTTTTCCTAAACTCACTAACCTCACTCAATTTTTCCTTCAAATTTAATTTCATTATGCACAAAATAGGAAAATGCAACTTTGCCCTTCGCCACATAATCAAGGCTTGCCATGTCACGGTTGTCAAACCAATTTTTTCTATTAAAAAATAGGCACAAAGGATTAATTGATAAGTAAAGGAATTATCTATTATCTTGTGTAATAACTTATATGTAATGTGTGGGGAGGTCAATGAATCAGTGAGTCATCTGTTTTTCAAGCGTACAATAGTATGGCAAGTGTGGTATTCGTGCTGCAAACTATGGCAAGTGTGGTATTTGTGCTGCAAATGGTCTGACGTAAGTGAATTTCAGTTACACATTAGAGTTGTCCAAGAAATAGAACTTTGTCAGGAGAACCATATGAATAACTATTATTTGGTCTATTTGAAATCAGAGAAACACAATATTTGTGATGTGGTGGATGTAGTTGAGATATTCACATTTGCTCAAATTAAGGTTTGGGGCTAGATCACTAATAAATATCCAAAATTTAACTTCTCATACTCAAAGCCTTTGAATCCAACTTTGTACCTAAAGTCAATTATATAATTACTGTCCACTTTAATGAATCATTTTGTACTGATAATTCAATTCATTATAAGACCTATATTTTTGTTTTGTGATTTATATAAAAGCTTAATCCATAAGTCTATATGTGTGGCTAAGTCATGAGTCTAGAGTACTACTGTAACATGAATGAATATAATAAACTCTAGAATATGATTAGCTGTAACATGGGTGTTATTGTCATTGTCTTTAAAGTTTGTTCTCATTTGTTGAAGTTGTTATAATTTATTTATTATAAACACAATACAATTATTATAGATGTTGGTTGTTTTGAGCTAGTGTGTATTCAAATTTTGTTAATTGTAAATTTTGTTAATTAAATTTTGTTAATTATAAGATATGGTTGGTGTGCTATGATAGACTTTTAAGTCAAATGTTCCACCTTTTATTAAATTTGTTCATTTTTGATAAAAAAAAATATTCACTTAATTGCACTTTTGTAGAAAAAAACTATAATTTAAGTTATACATTTATTGGCTCAAGTATTTTAATTTTAAAATATTTGTATAATTTTTTTCAAAAAGCATCAATTATGTTATTTATATAATTAATAATGACTTTTTTTGACAAAAAATATACTTATTAAAAACGCTAGTTATAAATTCATTTAAGTATTTAGAAGATATATCAACATTAAAAAAATAATTTTTTTATCTTTTAAAAATAAATATCTTGAAATAAAATAAAACGTTCATTTGTATTCATCTTGAAAAAGCAAATTAAAAAAAAATGTTACTTCATATATTATGAAAGCTCGTATCTATTCCTTGTCTAAATTAACCATTGATTTTCATTGTTAATTTTGTGAGTGTTTTTTTATCAAATTTATATTTTTTGTTAGGATTCATTTTAATAATTTATTGAGTAAAATTTAAGTCACAATTAATAGATATATTTGTAGGGTCAATCATTTGGTAACCTAAGTTACATAGATCAAATCATAATTGAAGCAATATTATGGTCTTAAATAAAAGTGTTATTTCTTTATTATCACGTATAGTTTTTGAGATAATGATTAACGTTTGTTAATCAGTATGAGACACAATTGTTTAACATATTATTGTAGGCCCCATAATTATCTTGTACCATAACCTATAATAATAACTGCTTAAAAACTAGAACAAGAATTTCAACCTTTAGTAAGAAACAAAACAAACAAGATAAACAACCCATATTTGCTCCCTATGTGTGTTTGTGAATGCCAAACTATAATAATAATATTTTTCAGTCATTCACGTGGTGGATGGACTTGGATGGACTATTTTGTTTATTTCCAGTGATGAGTGATTAATATAGGCAAAAGGACGAAAAGTGATAGATTTTGCAAATCAAAATCAAATGCATTGGGAAAGTTCCTTGGATTATTTTTGATATTTACAAACAAAAAGTCTCTGTTGGTATGATCAAAGTGGTGATCTTTAGCTAGGTTACGTTTTCCATGTACATTCAGAACTTAAGTTCTTTAAGCAAATGAATTTTGTTTGTTTTCAAGCTGAATTAATCCAAAAATTGCTTCTCATTTGCAAGGTGTGGCTTTCTATCATAATATATATTCTGTGCAAATACCTGTGCTTCCGATACATGGATTCTGCCTTTGTCAAAATATTCTTTTCAACCTGCTCATTGGCTGCTATCAGAAGTTCTTCATTCTTTCAGCCCTGGCCCTGCTCCAGATTTTTGCGTTTTCCAGAAGCAATTTGAATGTTCTAATGAAGAAGCTACACGTCTAGGTAAATGATTTTATGTTGTTTCTAATGATGCAGTTCATATTCATTAGCTAATGGGAACCATAAAACAAAAACACAGTTAAAAGTTGGGTGTTTCATTTATATGTAGTTAATTTGGTCGAATGAATTTGTCATCTATTTGTACATTAATTCTTTTAAATTATATTTTTAATTTTTAATTTAATAAAAATAATTTTAAAAAATAATGAAATATGTTATAAATGTATTTTGTTATCAGATAATAAGAATTTATCTACAAATGTATAAACTGTTAATATAAAGCGTAAAAGTATTCATAATTATGCTATAATAAATGAAAAAGAAATATCATTATTAATTAATGTTAAATTTTTCATGTCATATTTTAACATGGAATTTAATAAAGTGATCCACTCTTATAAATAAAATTTTAATAACTTTCACTTTATTATAAATAGAATGTTTTAGTGATTTTGATAATAACAAGTTAATCATTATAATTTTAAATTGGTATGATTATTATTAAGATATTTTAAAATGAATTAATTCAGATTTTTAGAGATTTTATTTTAAAATTTAGAAATTTGTTGTTTAAAAAAAGAAATAAAATATTTAGATTTAATAATATATAAAAGTTTTTAAACAACTCTTAAACAAATATTTTAATTTAAAGTGCCTAATTTAATATAACTGTAACTATTAATCTCTTCCATCTATCGTAATAAAAAAAAAATTCTTATTTTAAGATTTATTTTTTTAGTTTTATTTTATTCTTTTTATAGTGTAATGTTTATACATGTTTTTTAATTTAAATAATGTAAGCTTAATTCAATTTCACAATTCGTTTAATTTTTTAGAGATTATATTTTGAAATTTAGAAATTTGTTGTTTAAAAAAAGAAATAAAATATTTAGAGATTTAATAATATACAAAAGTTTTTAAACAACTCGTAAAAAAATATTTTAATTTAAAGTGCCTATTTTAATCTAACTGTAGCTATTAATCCCTCCCATTTCTAGTAATTAAAATTTTTCTTATTTTAAAATTATATTTTCTGTAGTTTTAGTTTATTCTTTTTATAGTTTAATATTTATATGTGATTTTTAATTTAAAAAATGTAAGCTTAATAATTTAATTTCACAATTTGTTTATACTTTTTAATATGAATAATTTCTTATAAACTCGAAAAATAGGAACATATACTTATATGAAATTTTAGTGATCAAACTTAATACATCATTTTCTTTATTAAAAAAAACATTCAATAGAAAAACCCCAGTTTAATATTTTAGCATTTGCAAAAATAGGATAAAAAATTTAAAGATATATATTGCAACAAATAACTGTTTTAAATATTTAAGTAATGACAACGTGTATGCACTCTTTTTTTATATTTATCTCTCTCACACACCCATATATATATATATATCACTTTAGAAGACTAAAAGACAACTAATGTATCGAATTTGTATATTTAACAATAACAATACTTTTTTTTAATACATATTGTTATTTGAGTGTGGTATAGATCAAATTCATAAATTATCTTTAATCATTTAAACATAAACTTATTATTGTTATGCAACTTGTGAATGACTAATTGTTGAAGTAAAAATGTAATTTTAAATATCTTTTAAAAAATGTTTTTTCACATTTTTTTAGTGTTTGCGTTTTAATAAGACAGAAGAAAAACATAAAAGTGAAAAAACAAAATAATAGGTAAATGGGTGAAAAGAAAGAGTTAAAGTTTATAAATGATTAGAAAGGGAAGAAATGGAAAAAATAGAAAATGAAATTATCCCCTCTATTAATAGTATAAATTAATATCATAGATATAGAAATAGATTCTCCTAAAACTGGAAAATGGGATGTATACACAAGAGTTAAAGTGAAATCTAATATGATTTTGTTACAAATTAAGAGTGGGGATACTTTAATGGATAAAGAAATTTAAGGTTCTGCATCTCATCCTTTTACCATTTAAAAAAGATTTAGTTTATCCTTGATATCATTCAATGGATTTGGATTGAGTATGGTGATAATAATTACTATACACATCCAATTAACCAAAATTAATAATTGCGTATCTAATTCAGTGGTGAAAATAACGAAGTGATCTTTATCCAACAGGAAAATTGAAAAACAGGTTCAAACTTCCATTTCAGCTTCTCTCTTTCTCTCAATCTCCATCATTTATAATTCCCCAATGAAATGCATATGGTTAGTATATACACCTTTCACCAATTATAATCAAAAGAACCGAAGTGATTCGAGCATATCATTCTCCATGTAAGTATTCCAATTTTGTTATTGTTTTTATAATGTGAAGCAGTATATTTGTGTGTGTAACTGTTTTCGTTGCTTTTATTAGATATAGTTTAGGTTTAAACTTCAGTAATTCTGTTAAATAATTATGTCAATGCTTAATTATGCAGAATAGTATACATGAATTTAGTTGCAGTTGGATTTCAATGTCATGCATGTGTACATGCAGAATAATTCTTTGTTATTACATTTATTTTAGTTAATTGATTAATTTGTGACAGGAATAAAATGGAGTCAAAGAACGAAGGAGGGTGTTCGAGGTCAAGAATTTCAGCACTGATTGTGGACGACGATGCTATGATTCGGAAAATACATAAGACAATGTTGGAGCGGTTATTTAACATGGAAGCAAAAACGGTTAATGATGGAAAGGAAGCAGTGGAGCTGCATCGATGTGGGGCAAATTTTGACATAATTTTCATGGACAAAGAAATGCCCATCATGGATGGCCATGAGGTACTGCTATATCATGGTACATTTATACATGTCAAAGTAATGTGTGATTAATTAGTGATTAATATGATTATTTAATGGTGATTATGGATGGTGTTTTAAATAGGCCACAAAAGAGCTACGTGGTATGGGTGTTAAGAGCTTGATTGTGGGAATTACTACGCGTGCTGATGCGAAAGAGACACAAGAATTTTTAGCTGCAGGATCCAACTATTGCTTTGAAAAACCTCTTGATCGAGCAAAGGTTGAACAAGTTTTGCAAGATCATCCAAATTTTACAACTTGATTCACTTTTTCAATGTGAATAGTTTTTGCTGTTTAATTAGCTCCTCCATAGTCTGTAATATTTATTCTGCACCATTCTTTTTGTAATTTAATGTGTTATTTAGCAATAGCCTTGCATTTGGCATAAAAATATTGTCAAAATCACAATTATGTATTTTGGTTCAAAGCAAAGTAATTCTGTTTACTTTGGTTCAAAGCAATTGAGAAGCACTGGATTAATTTTTTGGGTATATTTAGGTTAATGGATTTAATTATTGGGTTGGTGTCAAGATGAAACAAGGGTCCCACTTTTTTTTTATTCATATTAAATACACCCCAATATTTCATTGAAGTAACTGAAGAATTAATCTTATACAATTTGCATGAAAGTATGCTGGCTTACGTGAAAGTATCTTTACTTCACTTCATAATTTATATTTTAAGTGAGATCGTATATTTTAAATAAGATTTTGATTGTTATTGATAAAAAATATTAAAAATACTACAAAAAAAGTAGCTAATTCTTCAACAAAAGTTAATATTATTAAAATAATAAATATTTTGTACTTATAATGAAGAATAGTGAAATAGAACGCTACTAACCAATAACAAATTACCAAACAAAAATAGTTAAAAATATAGGTGATAATGTTTATTCAATTGTGAGAATTAGACATTTCAGCTTCTTGATTTCTATACGGCTGTCTGGTATAATATACATATTCTATATTGATATTTTTATTTATTATTTTATTAATACGATATTAGTGTATATTTTATTGACTATTACAACTTTTAGACATGCCGGTTTAGATTTTTTTTCTTGTCTTATTTTAATATATCTTTTTCAATCTGTATAATATATATATTCTTATTTAATTACTGTAATAATAAATTTTTAACATCATTTTACTTATAATAAATACTTATTTTATATAAACAACTTAAATATGAGATAAAACAATTATCAATTTTGTTAAACAAAAAATTATTATGTGAACCATGAGGTAAATTACTGACAAATCTTATACAACCAATTAACTTTTTAGTTCATTTGTGACAGAACATACAAAAACAGGATAACTTGTCCACATTATCATGGAATCAAAATATGTTTTAAACTTGCAATTTTTAAAGACAAAACAAATATATAGAAAACATAAAGTAAATTAAACACAAGGATTCAATTGCAAAAGCTTAAAAGTACTTCTTCAATTTACAACCTTGTAATATTATTAAAGCTTGACCTATGAGAAACTTCCACCTTAATATGATTAAGTGTGACATTGATTATTTTTACACTCCAATCAACTATTTTTCAAAAGTTCATTTTGGATTTAGTACTCTACAAATTAATAAAGGTAATATATCATATTCATAGTTCACATCCTAACTAAATATCATAGTCATCTTGGTAAAGTCCTAAAGTAATCTAATTTTCGTAACTAAATCCTAACTAATTCTTTAACTTTTACTTGTCTTATTTTTTCCATTATTGTTTCATTTGTTTATTTAAAAAAAGAAAAAACATATACAACTCATATTTGACTTAAACCTAAGTCATGTTTACTTTGATCACGAACCCGAGCCAGGTTAGATTAGACTTAGTTTATTTCATTTCTATTATTATCCATAGATTTGTAAAATCGATGTCCCTGGTCAAGCTTCTTTGTTTAAGAGGCACCAGATCAAATTAATTTTACCAAGAAAGAAAAAGAAATAAAATTCCCCCTAGTCAGATCCTATATAAAAATAGAATTTGTTTAAAATCAATTTTTTATTCAATATTTCAAAACCAATTAAAAAATATAACTGTGCGAAAAAATTAAAAGATACTAAATGAGAAGTTAAAGATAATGAATTTTTTTTTTAAATCTGCAAAAACACGAAGAAAATAGTGCATATTTTTTCTGTACATAGACGAGAGACGAGGATGGATTAAAATTACATAATTTCAATGTTAAATAAAAATTTAATCTAATGAAAATATTTTTTATTATTTTTTAAAAGTAAAGTAATTATTGTAATTTGAGTTTTTATTATGAAAAATTATTTAATTTTTAAGAAAAAAGCTAAAAACCTGAAGTTTTCTCCTCCTCCTATTCTTTCTTTCGGGGTATCAACTATTTTTTTTTTCAGAATAAGTAATAAATTTAACAGTGACGTGTTATTAATTTATATTTTAAAATAAATAAAACATTATAGTTATATTAAATAACGTTTACATCTTATTTAATTCTAAAGTACATATTTAAACTCATATATCTTCTCATTTATAGACATGCATTAGTTTATTTTGTATTTTAATAATGTTATTTTCAATTATCATATTTTAATAAAGTGGCACCCACTTTTCTCTTTTATTAAAAATATAAATTAATTGAAATTTAAATATAAATTTAAAAAATACAAAAAATAAAGTTTTAAAATTTAGAATAACTTTTTCCGTACAAAATAAATTGAATGATTTAATTATTACACAAATAGATATTTTTTAAAAATAAAATAATGAGTGTCAGACATAAAAAAAAGTAATATTTAAAAAGTAAATAAAGCGACTTTTGTCTTATTAAAAATATAAAAATGTAATTGTTGCTAAATAAACATAGAAGTAGAAATACAGCACAGAAGAAGGGCGTTTTAGTCAATACAAAAAAATGATACCTGCTCAGACTTGCAATCGAAGACTCTTATGTACCAACCGAGCAGTGGGGAGAGAGAGAGAGAGAGAAAGGAAAGAATTGTAGTGCTTCATCTTTCCTCTGTTCTTCTTCTATGCTTTGCGCTCTGGTTTTCTCCCAGGATTGACTCAGCAATTGATGATGGCTGTACCCGTCGAGGAAGCCATTGCTGCTCTATCCACATTCTCGCTCGAGGTACTCTCTTCACCTACAACTCTCGCACCTCAATTTCTTTCTCTATTTCAATCCAATTTTCGCCACATTTTTCTTACTTCTTTTGTTACCGACGTTGAAATGCACTTACCTATCCTTCTTTCTCTTTTTGTGATTTTGCTATTCTTTGTCTGATTCACTCCATCACTGGCTTAATTTGTTGTTGCTAATTCTAATTAAAGTAACTTCCATTTTGGGTTTGAAGTTTTGTGAGTTTGATATAGACAGTGTGTGGCTTCTTTATTTTCTATATCCGAAATGTTTACTAAGCAGGTAATAACTGAAACAAACTTCTGATCTGTGAAATGCTAGATTTACATGGCATGTAATTTTATGTTGATGTCCCAAAATAACGCATTGCCGGAACTTGAGGTTTTTATTTACATGTACGAGAGTTATTTTTCATGTTTTGTATTTATTTTGTTGTGATTATGTAGGATGAGCAACCGGAGGTGCAGGGACCTGGAGTGTGGGTGTCAACTGAGAGAGGTGCAACAGAAAGTCCAATAGGTACTTCTTTTTCTTCTTCCGTTTTTTTTTTCTTTGGATATCTTGTGCTTTTCGGCTGTGGTGACTGTACTTAATAGCTTCTAAGATGCATAGAGTTATTTATAATTGCCATTTACCACCCTCTTTTTTGTAGAGTACAGCGATGTTTCTGCTTACCGACTTTCTCTGTCAGAGGACACAAAAGCTCTCAATCTGCTGGTATGCAGCTCTTGAGCTATTTTTGTTGTTTAATTTACCCTTTATCTGTTTAATTTTTCTTTTCCTGATTATAAATTTTAACTGTTGTTGCTGTTACAAAATGCAGAATGTCCTTAGCCAAGAGGGAAAGGAGATGGCATCAGTGCTTTACACTTATCGCAGTTGCGTCAAAGCACTTCCTCAGGTAAAATTTCTCCAAAGATACTGGTAGTTGAGGAATCCATCAGTGCATATAAAATAAAGAAAATTTGTCAGAACAAAAAGAGTTAATCTTTGGACTTTAACTTTAAGTACGTTACATTTAAAGTTCACTGGACTTACTATATATATATATTATATAACTTTTTCGAAACCTAGCTTTTTGGGGGTAAAGATTGAATTCAAGTAGACAAGGCTTTGTGTAACTGATAGTTTTGTCTGATGCAACATGATATCTTATGTGCTGCCATTTTCTTTTGCTTTGTTGATAATTGGAAATATTAAATTGATTACTCTGGAGATTCATTTTAATATTTCCATATGCCTATACTGTTTTATGTAATTTATGCATTTTGCCACAATGGAGCAGCTACCTGATTCTATGAAGCAAAGTCAAGCCGACTTGTATTTGGAGACATATCAAGTTCTGGATTTGGAAATGAGTCGTCTGCGTGAAATTCAGCGATGGCAAGCATCAGCTTCCTCAAAAGTATGGGATGTTCTTAACTTATTATAAGAACCTTTGTTATTTTATCAGAAGCTTAGCCGATCCAGACTTAGGACATTAAGTCAATATGTAACGTCACTTTTGTGCAGTTAGCTGCTGACATGCAACGTTTTTCTAGGCCTGAACGACGCATTAATGGCCCTACAATATCTCATTTGTGGTGAGTTATAACGATTATGTTTTTGTTGTTGATTTTTGTTATTGTTGTTGTTTTCGATTTTTTAATAGCTTTGTTCTTGAGTCAGGTCTATGTTGAAGTTGCTTGATATTTTGGTGCAACTTGATCATCTTAAGAATGCTAAGGCAAGCATACCTAATGACTTTTCATGGTATAAAAGGTATGTATTTTATCTATACCTATTTCACTTTAGCTTCAGGTTGAGGGTCTTTAACTTTTCTTTCAGGTTCAGTGCTTCAGTTTGTCTCTGATATATTTTATACCCATTTCTTCCTGGAACTTTTTTTTATTCACGGTGCTTTATGAGAATCTCAATTTGTATGTATAATAATGGAGATTAAATCGGTTTATGAATAGTATTTGGTTTACAAAATACTATTCATAATAACTTCTGCAGAGTTGATCTGTTAGATAGATTTCTATGTACTTTTCTTTTAGCCATTCTGTTATCTTTTATTTTCTGTTAGTAATCGCTGCTCAAGATCTATTCGCTGGTCTTTTATACGGGTTGTGTTATAGAGAATAATTAGGTTTTCAGTTTATGTATTCATTTCCTTTACAACCAATGAATAATTTCTTTCTCCTCTAATATGATCTAATGGTAAACATGCTTAATAATATGTATGTATATATATGTGTATGTATGTATGCATGTATTATCCTGACATTATCTATTGTCAATAAGAGTATTGGATTTTTTCTTCTGGGGCATTCAATGGATTTAGAAAACAGCTCAGAAATTTGTTTTTGTCCTTTTCTATTTCGTACTCTCCGATAAAATCTTTTCCTTTAAAATTAATTAGAAAATTTCAGATATGTGATGTTAAATCGTGTAGCTTTAGAGTGCTTATCTGTTCATTTAGGTAATAAAATGAATATAAATTCTACTTCTTTGTTTGGATTATGATTGAAATAGAGAGGAAAGAAATAGTAAGGATAAAATAAAAGAGAAATGAAATAGGAAAGATATATTGTTTGGAATAATAGAAATGAGAAGGGAAAGAAGTGAAAAAAAATCCTCTCCACTTGTTTGGATAAATAGAAGAGTGAAAATAAATGAATTACATAAAAATAATTTTATATTAATTAAAAAATATTTTTATTCTGTTCTTATTCTTAATATAAATTTATTTATTATTTCTAAGTTATAAATAAGGAAAGAATTTATGTCTAAATCGGGAGGAACTTATCTCATGCCGCCCGATAGGTCCATTTTAAGAAGTGAATTTTAAGTGTAATTCAATCTTACAAAATCGGATTGTAAGATGAGGTTCGCACCTACTTATAAACCATTGAAAGACCTTATCTCTAGTCGATGTGGGATTTCCAACTCTAATATCAACATTAACAGATACAGGTTTATCCATAACTTGTAGTTGGGAAAACTATAGAAGTTGCCTTAGAATGTTGCCAAACTTCAGATTAAAAAAAGTTGGAAACAGTCCAAGATGCATGCCATGCCTGATAATCTTTAGGAATATCATTATGCAATCACCTTCTCACATGATTTAGGATTTCCAAATTTGAAAAGTTACTTCATGAAAATCAGTCATTCATTTTGGTTTTTTTCCCTTCATTTTCTCAGGACTTTTACACAAGTCAGCGGTCAGTGGCAAGACACTGATTCAATGAGGGAGGAATTAGATGATTTGCAGGTGCATAATTGATGAAATATCCAAGTTTGTGACATATAGAGTACTGTAAATTTGTTATTTATTTATAGAGAGGGAAAGAGCCTTTCCAAAATTATCCATGTTCATATTGTACACTGGAATATGCCAAACCAAATCTGGATGGTGATTGATCTTTTTTTAATTGAATCTGCAGATTTTCTTGAGCACAAGATGGGCTATTCTGTTGAATTTGCATGTGGAGATGTTCCGTGTGAACAAGTATCCTGTATATCTACTTAACATTTTTTTTTTCATGAGATTCTTTGCAAAACCACAATACCTACTCTTTTGGTTGAAGTTGTAAATTATATTTTTGTTTTGAAAAAGGTCATCTGTGTTTAGGATGTATTCAATTGACAAATAAGGTGGTCTATTAAAATGAAAAGTTGAGTGCTAGTTTGCCTTGAACTTTTAGTGATGATGAGAGTATGTGGGAGACTGGAGGATTTTATGCTTAAAGAGAAAAAGAGAATAACTGGTGGCTAGCCTAACTCAAATCCTTCTTTTGATTAGTTATCCAAGTTTGCAGTTCAAAGCAAATCAAGCTGATAAGAGGGGTTTTTAATCTAAAATTTAGGGTTAGTCTTTTGTCCTTTAATACTATCACAAAGAAATGCTAAGAACTCTTATCCATATATTGCATCAATAAACTTGTACTTTGTAACACTTTTTAAATGTCCTCATTTTTTATTTCTTATCCAAACCCTTGACATGAGATAGTGTTGAAGACATTCTTCAAGTTCTTATAGTCTTTGTTGTAGAGTCTTTAGAATTGGACTTTGCACTTCTCTTTCCAGAGCGCCACATTCTTTTGCGTGTTTTGCCTGTTCTTGTTGTCCTAGTGACATCATCAGAGAAAGATAGCGAGTCTCTGTACAAGAGGGTGAAAATCAACAGACTGATAAATATATTTAAGGTACCGATGCATATATGCTTATTGATATCTTGTACTGGTTAACAAAATAACTTTATTATTAGATTACCTGAAAATTTCTACATTTAATGCATTGAATTCTTCCTCTATTGCCAATAAGTTCAAATTTGTGTATCATTTTATCCTTTTTTTTACAGAATGAGGCGGTCATTCCTGCATTTCCAGATCTGCATTTGTCTCCTGCTGCAATATTGAAGGAATTATCAACATACTTTCCAAAGTTTTCTTCCCAAAATCGCCTTCTCACACTTCCGGCACCTCATGAGCTTCCACCTCGTGAGGCTCAAGAATATCCTCCAAATTGTTTTATGTTGTTACTGATAAGTTTATACTAATTTGTTGTTATTGAACTAAATATGACTTCCTTGAATGTCATCCTTGAACTGATGTTACTTTTTAGTACCACTCTAAATGCAGTTAGATGAGTTGCTACCATGATATATGCTTTTGGATAACAAATTGCACGTTTTCTGTTCAATATAGTTAAACAATGCCAGGAGGGTGGTCTATATAGTTCTTTTTTATTATTGAAATTTTTATATTGTGTATCAGCTGGAATTTAATAATACATGAGTTGAAAACTTGAGTGGTTATAGCTTCCTAAAAAAGAATGGTGTTTATGCAGTTACTTTTTCCCTGAAAAGTTTTTGTGTATTCATTGTTGGATGACATGGAAAACTGTAGGTTTAGTTAATATATGTTATTGCAGACCCTGATACATTTTAGAACTTAGATTGATTTGTAGTTAAGATTACTAGTGGAACTTCTATTAAAAACATTATTGAGGAATCTTTTACTTCTGAAATGTTGATTTTTAAAGCATCTTCCTACTGCCAACTTTAGAATGTAAACTTGACATGATACACATATCAGAGACATTATTTGATCATAAATCATATTGGAGCCATCCGGGCTGAGCATGATGAGTTTGTAATTCGATTTGCTTCTGCAATGAATCAGGTACTTCCCTCTGCTCTACCTTGGCCGCAAATGGAATGCCTTCGCTGAAATCTTATTTGTTTTGTTTCTTTTGACTATTTTTTAGCGTGTAATACCTGCTAATTAGTTGTTTATATCTATTTTTACAGCTGTTATTGTTAAAGTCAACTGATGGTTCTGATGTTGAATGGAGCAAAGAAGTCAAGGGGAACATGTATGATATGATTGTTGAAGGTTTTCAGCTATTAAGCAAATGGACTGCACGCATATGGGAACAATGTGCTTGGAAATTTTCTCGACCATGCAAAGATGCATCCCCATCATTCTCTGACTATGAAAAGGTAAGGAGTTTTCAAATCTTCTAGTTCCTTGTGCTATTATTCTTATCATTCTTTTTCTCCTTGGTGGTGATGGTTGATTGATGTTCTAATCTGGTACTGACACTACAGTACTGCCAATATTGATATCATTTTTTTATTTGTATAATGCAATTAACTATTTATACAGAATAGAAATTCGATGTCACAATTACAATTTGTATGTGCAGTGGTGTCGATACCACTTGTAGCCTTAACAATCTTAAATATTGCTCAAATTGATTTAGTTTTTCCATTAGACACGTCAAAATTAACCATTTTCACTGTAAGCCAATATTTCCTTAATTTTTTATTTGTTATGAAACAATTAATTTAGAGCAATTCTAAATACAAACTTATGCTATCAGTGGTGTTGATACTCCTTGTTACTTCAAGCATGTTAAACACTTAAATTGTGAATTAGCTATAATTTTGTTTACATTTGCCACGTAAAACTTAACCATTTATCACACTAATTAATCAATTATTGTATTTTAGTCATTTATTTTCAGTTATTTAGTTATTTGTGCTAACTACACACAAAAGTTATTTTTTGATTAATTGTACTTATGTTTGCTTTAGCTCAAACTTGATACCCCACTTCAAATCAAAATCTATCTTGAATGGTTTCTATTAAAAGAATAGAAATTACCATAACCTTTGTGTTTCTTGTAGGTAGTAAGATATAATTACAGTACAGAAGAAAGGAAAGCACTGGTTGAACTTGTGAGCTACATAAAGAGTGTTGGATCTATGATGCAGCGGTGTGATACATTGGTTGCTGATGCTTTATGGGAAACAATACATGCAGAGGTCCAGGATTTTGTCCAAAACACATTAGCTATTATGTTGCGGACTACCTTCAGAAAGAAGAAGGACCTCTCTAGGTAGTATTCTAATTTAACATTACATGGTATAAAATTGTTAGTTTTTTTTAATTTGATAGCTGATATGTTCCTTGGACTCGGTGTTCTCATGGAATTTTTCTGGATCATAATTCTGTATCATGAAACATAACAAAAAATTGTTCCTTTTTATCTGTCATTTTTTGTTGTCAAGATAACATATCTTGTTTTCCAATTACACCTTTATTTCCATCTTTATTTTATAAAAATGAATAATTACTATGCATTGAAAGTTGTTTGAACATTAAATAAATTTTTAGTGGATATTTATATACATATTGAGAAAAGTTCCCATGTGTGATCTATTTCCAGCTAGAAAATTTATGATCGACAATGACCTGAATCTAAGTTTATAGGAGAGAAGTTCAAATGCATTATGGATGGAAGCTTATTTTTTGTTAAAAAAATGTTAAGTGAACAAGAAAAGGCTTCAGGAACAACAATGACTCTTTGAAAGAGAAAAAATGGTGCAGAACCCTTTGATTTCACATTGAGAAAGAAAAGGTAGTTATAATTAATGAGAGAATACAAATAAGCATAGAACATTTTCTTATGATCGATATGGAGTGAATAAGTAGGTTATAACGTGCGACACTTTAATTTAATTACTATGGAGAGAGAAAATATAGTGACACATAAATGTAGATTGAAATAAGAAAACTTAAATAAATGTAATTCCGTCAAAATTGCATTAAAAATAGAATAATTAATGATTTCCTTTGTTTGGGTGAAAAAAATCTTAAACCACTAGTAGGTTATTTCCATAATCATTCTCTGAGGTCTTAATTTAATTTTTGTAGGTTCCATTGTGCCCCATCACTTTTAAGACTTTTTCTAACTTCTACTCCAATGCATGGGTCTTGTAAGACCCACACTAATTAATGTTTTCTTCTGTTGTTGCAAAAATATACAGAATTTTTTTTTATTCTAATGAGGTCTTAAATTTTATGTCATGTTAGTGTACTCTAATGGGCAGGTCTTATAAGACTCAGGTCCTAAGCTTATGATCCTGAGTATGACTCCACAATAGAGATGCCCTAATAAAAAATTAGAGGGAGTATTTTCTTATTGCAAGTTGAAAATAGCTGGTTTCAAGATACAATTTATGGTTGTACAATTAAACTGGAAGAGACTGGCTTGTTCTATTTTTTGTTTTATCTATACCAATTATGGGTATTTATGTACATCTTGTATTATAGCCTTGTACGATAAATAAAATAAAGTATACGAGATAGTTGGGACTAATGTTATTCTACAGAGTATTTCGATAATATGAACAGAAAATTTAGTTAATTTTCCTGTTAGCTTATTTTGATTTTTGGAAGTGTGTAATCTGTTGGAAATCAAATAATACTGGTTATACTCACCAAAGTAGCCTCATACACTGTAAAATAGGAAGTAGATTTCGATTTCTCCCGCAATTTTTTTTTTTGTATTTGTTAGATTTGTAATTATCATGTATATAAATCTGAGTGCATTTTTTCTCAAGCTTTTCAATCAAACAACATATAAGATGTTATCTCCTTTGATCTCAAGCTATCAAAGAGCTATTGGAGAGGTTTCAAATTTTAAATACACACTCTGAAGATGTCATGAAATTCAGGAGAGAGGTTTAAATTTCAAATAATAAATATTAGTTGTTATTTGTTAATCAAAATGCTCTTGTGAGCTGATGTAGTTTGTTTCTGTTTCTTACTTTATTTCCTTTGTAGTAAATTACATTGCATGATGCTTGTGACATATGTGAGCAGCGCAGTCAAAGAGTTAGCTACATTTTAGACCGTTAACAAAACCTGGATTTTCAGGTTGCAAAATTTTGCTTATGGTTTCATTATTTCAGTTAATTTGATAGAAATTGAGTTTTATTTTTAATTTTTATAGGCAATATTTGATGATTTTTTGAATTATCCTATGATACTTAACTTTTTTATGGAGTTTTTGGGTTGGATTCTGTCCCTTCATTTGAATCCCAAGAAAATTTCCAGGAAAACGGTTCATTGATTTGAAAAGTCTGCATCAATTGTTCCTTCGTTTTTTTTTCCCTTTTTATATCAATTACCCAAATATGGATTTTCAGGATTCTTTCAGATATGCGGACCCTTTCAGCTGATTGGATGGCTAATACAAACAAATCAGAATCTGAGTTACACTCCTCACAGCATGGAGGTGAAGAAAGCAAGGCAAACATATTTTATCCAAGAGCAGTTGCCCCAACTACTGCTCAGGTCTGCATACTTTCAATTCTCTTGCTGCTCCTCTTATATAATTTGTTATATCAATATGCTTGAAGAGCTGCATTTATTAGGGATCAAAGTTTCAATTTTATATATTGAACTGTGCTATCTGTATAGATGTTTTAGCATATGGACTTACCAATGCTGTGATAGAGGAAAATAAATAAAGATGCTCAAGTGTGCCTTTATTTTGAAATGTTGAACATTCGTTTATGTGGTCATGCATGCATGTAGGAAGATTCATTCTTACATGTTATGATTTCGAAAAATGTATTTTCTTCCTTTTCTTAGATTACTTTTTTCAAGCTCAGGTCTTCTGCATGAAATTTTCTTCTTCGTGTATATTCACGTACTTTATAGCAATCAAAAAAGTTGTTACCAAAGATTAAGTATATCCTGACTTGGGCTGCTCTACAAGATTTTACTGTGGATATATGTAATGCTGTGGTTAGCATGTAATTGTTGCTGAGCTAATCTCTTTACTACAGGTGCACTGCTTGCAGTTCTTAATATATGAGGTGGTTTCTGGTGGTAACCTTAGGAGGCCAGGCGGACTCTTTGGCAATAGTGGCTCAGAAATCCCAGTTAATGATTTAAAACAGCTGGAGACATTTTTTTACAAGCTTGGTTTTTTCCTCCATATTTTAGATTACTCAGGTAATGGTCTAAGATTGATCTGAGCATCAATGTTACTGCAAAGACTCATCCTCACATTCCATTGATATATCGAATATCATCTACACTGACAAGCTCTTCCCCTCACTACTGCTGCCCCATGACTCCCCTCCTACATTTGGGGGCTAGTTTTGAAGCATTACATTGTGTTATATTGCTGTTGATAACATATATGGCTTTATGGTGCACTTCTTTCAACCTATTCGGAATTCTCTAACCCTTCATGTTTGTCTGAGAGAATAAAAGGGTAAACTAGCCCAACATCTCGAAATTGAAATAGAACATACATGCAATGGGGCTTATAGATGATTATTAACGATATCATTTGGTGTTCGGGAAATCCTTGGGCTCTTGCAAAAGTTAAAACATCTAATACAAAATAAACATCATTGAATTGGGAGGGTACATGGATGTTTAAATGATAGCTGAGCACAACATTAAACTGACATCTACTTTCTTGAGTAAAATAGTTTCTGAATAAATTTCTGCTTTTTGGGTGCTATTTAGTTGTCTGATAAATTATCAGGTTCAGATTATGTTTGCCCCTGCCATGTGGACTTAACAGTGAAAATTGGTTCTTTTAAAGCTTCCAAGCTCATTTTTGTGCTTATGATTTAGCTGTCACAACTTGTTTTTATCTGCTCATTATTGTACCTTAAGTATACCAATTGGAAGTTCATTATCACCAATTTTTTTAGAAAGTATCCTAAAAGCTTTTAATTTCTTGGACTAGAGAAGAAATACACTAGAAGGTAGTAAGTTCTGAAAGATTTTGACCCTCTTACTTCTGAAACAGTTACTGATAGAATCCTTTGCATATGCCTTGTTTTGGTGTAATTGACTTGGGTGATGATGCTTGCAGCGACTGTTGCAGCACTGACAGATCTTGGTTTCTTATGGTTTAGAGAATTCTATTTAGAGTCTTCACGAGTCATTCAGGTAATACTCATCACCACAAAATTATTTGAATTTCAAATCTATCATGTTTACAACAATCACTCTTGATAAGACCAGCTACTAATTTCATAGCTCCTTGCAAAATATTGATTGCCTCAAAGCATTCACTCGTATTTGTACTTGTAATAGAATAAAAAACTCAAATAATGGTAGGCTAGCAACTTGGAATGTGAATTGCTATACAGTAGGATGATGGTTTGTATGCTATTTTTTTCCAAAATTCTCTTCCAATATTGTGATTCTTCTTTATCCTGACCCTTTGAAAGTTAATATCTTGTCTCTAATTCTGCATACTTTAGTTATCCCCTACTCCCCCACCAAATCCTGATTCTGTTAATCTTACATAAAGTACTCATAGAGACTGAAATAACAAGCAAAAGAAGGCTGAAGATTTGGTAGAAACATGTTTTATTAAGAAAAGAGAAGTTATATGTCGTGTGAATCTGATCTTTCTTCATTCTTGCTGGTAGCCTTTTCTGAACTTCAACATTACTCTAATTTGAAGAAGTCATTCCTGTGTAATGGGTTTCTCAATATTGTATTCCAAACTTTGAAATTTTCAAATTCTACCTAACTTGTGATCCTTTTTATTATTCTTTTCTTATATGCATGTTTTTTCCACCTCCCCTTCTTATACTAAATTTAGTTCGTTATTTGATGTAGTTTCCAATTGAATGCTCTCTTCCTTGGATGTTGGTGGATTGTGTACTTGAGTCACCAAATTCTGGTCTTCTAGAGAGTGTTCTGATGCCATTTGACATCTACAATGATTCAGCTCAGCAAGCCTTGGTGTTGCTGAAGCAACGATTTCTATACGATGAAATTGAGGCTGAGGTATTAGAAATTTTTAACTTGAAGGCTAATGCTAGTTGATTATATGGTGAATTTCCTGGAACAGTATGATATCTGATACAGATGATTAGGTGCATATGGTGAAATGCAGTAAATTGATGGGAGTAACTTATGTGATGTTAGGTATCCTATATTTACTAAATGTAAGAGATGATGTAAGAATACCACTGGAATTGAGGATAAGGGGTATAAGTGAGGGGATCCTTGTGGAGGCATATAGAAAATTGAGTGAGGACTTTTGGACAGGGAGGATGACCCTCGATAAACTTGCATTTTTGTGTATTTTCTTTTATATTTAAGATTTGTTTATAAAGTCATGCTTTGTGACTTATGTTAACATCAGTTTATACTGGTAGCAGATAGTGAATTATGTTGTTAGTAAAATAAGACTTTTTGCTTCTGTTTACGAATTTCCATATGCTTTCTCCAACAATCAACTGTTTTCTGTTTACCTTTTTTCCACAGGTGGATCATTGTTTTGATATATTTGTTACAAAATTGTGTGAATCCATTTTCACATATTACAAAAGTTGGGCAGCAAGGTATGCTCATTTTTCTCTAGCTCAACCGCATTTTCTTTTCGTTATTCCATGGGCTAACCTTTTTTTGTAATGATGGATGCCTAAATAATGCAGTGAATTGCTTGATCCTTCATTCCTCTTTGCTTCAGACAATGCAGAAAAGTATGCTGTGCAACCCATAAGGCTCAATATGCTGCTTAAAATGACTAGAGTGAAGGTTAATGAATTACATTATCATCGTGTTTCTTTTACATAATTTTGATTTGGTGCTTTAAAGTTTAAGCTGGGTGTATTCGGACAATTTTTGGAGATTAAAATAGCCCAAGGTGGTCATGTGTGGGAGGATTGGAAAAATGTGTGCATACTGTTATAGATCACCCCCCTCCCAGAAGAATCTGGAAACACTTGACTGAAGCCCTACATTAAGTGAAAAAGGGTTAACGATTTTATTACTTCTTTTTTTTAATACATATCAGGGTATTACCGATCCAAACCTCATTGTCATTAAGCGACTTTGGAATGATGTGACTTTCTATAACTGGAGGAAGTATACAAAACAGACAACTTTTGTGTACTATTATTATAAGCAGGAATAAGTTGTTAGTATATTTTTCCTCTAGAATTTGATTTGATGCTGATTATCAGTCAGTTTCATAAAAAGCTTCCCGTGAGTTAACGAAGTTTGTTGATCAGAAAGTCCTGGTTTGAAATATTGGAAAACAGTTGCTGGGAGAGTGTTTCCGCTTTAATTGTTCCACCTAAGGCCCCATTGATTAGTTAGGTTACGAAGTGGCTTTTGGATGCCAAGAGTCTAACGAAGTGTTTGGTCTACCTTTCTGGGGCTTCTCTCTTTGAAACGAGAAGCTGGGCCAAATACAATTCTAGAAAACGATTAAGTATATAAGTAGCTTCTTTCTAATGAACTAATGAAGAAAATAATTATGAAGATTAAGATTGATGCTTACATGATTTATAATTTTTTTATTTTCATGGTGTATTCCTTGTTCAGTTTATATGATCTCTCTATCTCTCTCTCTCTAACACACACACACTCACAAATGTTCTACCGGATGTCATAATTGCAATTTCTCTCACGTGATTAAATATACTATGCACAGCTTTATAATTTTTTTATTTTCATGGTGTATTCCTTGTTCAGTATATATGATCTCTCTATCTCTCTCTCTCTAACACACACACACACTCACACACGTTCTACTGGATGTCATAATTGCAATTTCTCTCACGTGATTAAATATACTATGCACAGCTTCTTGGAAGGATGATTAATTTGCGAAGTTTGATCACTGAACGGATTAACAAGGCTTTCCGTGAGAATATTGAGTTTCTGTTCGATCGCTTTGAATGCCAGGATCTTTGTGCCATAGTGGTTAGTGATTTTACCTCTGCTACTTCCCACTGGCAACAATTATGAACTACTTTTCTTCTCTCCATGTTCATTAACTAAAAAATACTTTGACTATTTTTTTAAGGAATTAGAGAAGTTGTTGGATGTCCTAAAACATTCGCATGAACTACTGTCTAGAGATCTTTCTATAGACTCTTTCAGTCTCATGTTGAATGAGATGCAAGAGAACATCTCCCTTGTATCATTTTCTAGTCGACTGGCCTCTCAGGTTTGTCTTTTGAGCTCTAAAGACGTACTTTAATTTTTCTCCCTTTCTTCTGTGCACAACATTGATAATTAATTTCCTGTTAGTTTTTAATATTGAATCTTCATATTGAAAGTTGAAACCACTATTTAAATGGTAATTAATAATTTCATGACTTGGTCTGTTTTCAATTTTGATTGATGTATTTCTTTATGTATGCTAGATTTGGTCAGAGATGCAAAGCGATTTTTTGCCAAATTTCATTCTCTGCAATACTACTCAACGTTTTATCAGATCATCAAGGACTGTTCCTGTTCAAAAGCCATCTGTACCCTCTGCTAAGCCTAGTTTCTATTGTGGTACTCAAGTAAGCATTCCTTGTGCTGCCTTTAATGGTACAACTTCTATAAACCAGAATCAATATTTTTTAATGGCTTAAGTAATCATCTATTTGTGATCTTAAACATGTTAAATACAAGCAGTTAAAAGTCTAGCTTAAGTCAAATGTTTACTTTGGTAAAATAATGTGATTTACTTCCTCTGTCTGACTAAATTTTTTTTATCTCACTCTCCATTTTGGAAAGTTCCAAAATTTATTTCAGCATAGTTTAGTCCTTAGGACCACGTACTGGTGGCTGTTCCAAGTATAGAAAAGTCCAATGCAAATTTCTTGGAGTTTAGATCACTTTTCTCAGCTTTTCTGTTTTTCTATATTTTTTGTTTGTTATATTCATTTTTCTATTTTACTTGTTCCGTGTATTTATAACGAGGGAGACGGAGATGAACTATTGTGTTTGTGTGGGCTTTCTACAATTTTCTTTATGTACACACACACACACACACACACACATATATATATATATATATATATATAGATGTAGATATATTAGTTTCTCATTGTCTCACACTGATAGGATTTGAATTCTGCCCATCAAAGTTTTGCACGACTGCATAGTGGATTCTTTGGAATACCCCACATGTTTTCTATTGTTCGACTTCTGGGATCCCGATCATTACCTTGGCTCATTAGAGCCCTTCTTGATCACATATCAAACAAGGTATGCTGTTCTTTATATTTGCTAAATTCTGAATATTAACTGTACACTTTTTTTTCTTTGGAAACCTCCTAAACATTATAAAATATAATTGTATATATACATGAAATTTGATAATAAACTAAACAATAGAAATTTGTGTAAACTAATTGAAATTCTCCTTTACCCCTTGTCACTCTGATGAAGTTTTTTACTTTTCTACAAAAAATCCTTCATGTATATACATTTAGTATCCATATTCAAGACTCCTATGCCCTATTTTAATAATAGGTTATGTTCCAACCTCAAGTATGCTAAGATAGCATTGTTAAGGTCCATCATCGCATTTGTGGTATTATCCACTTTGGAACTTGGTGGTTTCATCATGGTTTTCTCCTTAAAAGATGTCTATATTGGCACACATACATACTGGATGCGTTTAGTTTGGATGTCTATATTTTGTTGATATTATAAATTTTGGGTGTGGCTCACTAACAATGTAAATGCGTGCTATTTTCAGATTACTTTGCTTGAGCCAATGATTACAGGATTACAAGAATCTTTGCCAAAATCAATTGGGCTTCTTCCTTTCGATGGAGGTGTGACAGGTGAATGGTGACATTTTTCCATTTACTTTGATTTTATTAAAAAAAAGGGGTTTATTCTGCAATTTACTTATGCATGAATGCTTAAAATGTATTCTTCTTTCAACATCTTGATGGTAAATTATTTATGCATACTGATTCAATGTATAGAAAATTTAAGTATATAAAATTGTTAAAAGGAAATCATTAACAAAATAATAGAGTCTTGGTGATTCATATTCTTGGATATGCATGCATCATACCATAATTCAAATTCTTGGTAAATATGCACCAATTACACTTTGCGTGACCTAAAACATTTCTTAGATAAATATCAATTAGTACTTAGTAGTTGGTAGCATGTATTTGTTGCCCTTTCTTTCTAGTAAAGTAATAGTAGATACATTTCTTTGTGATGGAGTTGAGGTCATTGGCATGATACTTCTTTCTTATGTGTTTCTCATATTAGTGGAAGAAACCTTAGAGGAATAATGCATTTTTCAAAATCTCAAAAGCACTGAAAGGTTTTGATAGAAATATATCAAGACAGTTCATGGTCTTTACAATTAGTTTTCTCGTAAACAAATTAACTGCAAATGAATACAGTACATAGATACGTGATCTTATTTGATAAATTAACTTAGACTATTTCTACACAGGTTGTGTGAAACTTGTTAAGGAACATCTTAACTGGGCGACCAAATCGGAGCTAAAAGCTGAGGTTCTTCATGGCATAAAAGAGATTGGAAGTGTATTATATTGGATGGGGCTTCTAGATATTGTGTTGGTTAGTGACGCAGTTTAATTTCCAATTTATCTATTGGAATTGCCATCAGCATAAGCTGAAAACTTAATAAATCTGCTTTATATTTCAAGATAATTTTAGAATCTATATTATGTTTTTTCTAATACTACCTAAAAAGAAGAGGATGGGACAAAACAGTTATTTTAGCCAATTATTGGATATGAAGTACCCAAGTGTACCTGTAGTCAATAACCTTTCTATATTACTTGCAGGCCATGAAAAGCTTGCTTAAATACTATGAACAAAAAGGAAATGTTTTGCAGATGACTTACTTGAAGTCCTTATTTGGTCAGAAACTTTTAATAGATGGAGGGGGCACATTTATTTACGTAGAACTAGAAAAGTTTGGGCTTTGGTTTTGAAGGTATAAAAATGGTGTGGAAGGACCTGAGAATGTACGAGTGCAAGTTACGTGTTTGTGGACTAGGTTTAACTGGTCCAGTCCCATCCTAATATTTTGGACTTGAACCAGGCTGGTTCTATACTTAGACAAAACAAACTAAGAGGTATTTAAGGAGTTTGAAATCTCACAAATGCATTTTAAGAATCTGAACGACTGAACTGGAGGAGATCTAATGTTAGTTAAAGTATAATAATGTATCTATCATCATCAAACTCCCTAAGTAATTTTACAAGGATGCATAGTGTTGAAGAATTGATTTTGGAAAATTGATGGTGTTACATGGGAAATAAGGAGAAATAATCATATATTTCCTTTAACTTTAATCTTGATGTTTTCATGTATACTACTTTAATTTTTGAGTAATAGTGATAAATACATTGCATTCTTGATAGAGAGAAAAGGATTCTATGGATTTCATGCAAACGGCTCCTTGGCTGGGCTTGCTTCCTGGAGGAGATGGTCAAATAGTAACTTCTCAAGATGGTGAACACAGCCCTGTTGTTAGTCTCTTTAAATCAACAGCTGCAGCAATGGTTTCATACCCTGGTTGCCCATCACCTACCTCTTTCCATATTATGTCAAAACAGGCAGAAGCTGCAGGTGTGCTGTTGGAATGCTTTCTAATTGTTTTGCTGTTAGCTTGCCATGTTTCTTTGTATAAATAAAGGCACTAATGCTTCATGTTAAAAAATTACTTGAGAAACTTAAGATTTTAACTATAGGAAATATGATGGCCATAAGATATTTCAAATGAAGGAAATGAAATAGAAATAAATAAATTAAAGGAAAAAAATGTACAACTCAGTTTAGTATCATTATAATGCAACAGGCATGAATGTCATTGTCTAAACATATTCATGGAGAAATTATGGTGAAAACCTAACAGAATGTCTTTATGTCAAGAGATATGCAACAGCAATAACTTTATCTTACTATGTGAGGTTGACTATATATGATTTTGAACCCAGTCATAAAAACAATTTCTTAAGATTGGACATATAAATTTTATACTGGTTCAATTACCATCATTGTGATCTACATATTGTCCCTAAAGAACCCTTTCTGGGATTTCCACTAAAATCAAAGCTCATACAACCAAAACATATCTCACTTTTGTTGTTCTCGGGATCCCACAACCCAAATGCCTTCAGCCAAGAGATACTCCACTCTTGATGTTGGGGGGGTTCAAACATCACAAAATAGATAAAAATACAGTGTTGTAGTAGCACACTCCCTTGGTGCGTGAATCTACCAATGCAAGCTCTAAAATCTCAATTTGATGGTTGAATGTATTTGGCTTGAAATTTTGGCAGCATAGTGGTACTTTTTCCAAGTTCAAAAACCATGGCTCAAGTATTCAGAAATTACCCCTTAAAATAAAATTTCAATGGGCCACACAAATGACAAATCCGCAGAGAGTAATAGATTATTGCACTGGTAATCAATTACTCTCAGTTGTGACTGACCCTACTAACCGTCTAATTGATTACTGCACCAGAACAGTCAATCGAGTTATTTCACAAAAACAATGAATTACTTTGTGTGGATACTCTCTGGTAATTGATTATTGTACTTTGATTGTAATTGATCAAATTTCCAGTGGCAGTAGTTATAACAAATCCTTTTTTGAGCCAAACCAACATTTACCATTTAGTGAGATTTAACATTATTGCTAAATCACTTAAAAATCATAAAAACAAAACTGCCCAAAATCAACAAAATTACATAATACAATTTAACTAATCTAAAAGTGGATCATCAAAATCATTTTGAGAGAGGCACGTAGTCCAAAGTGCTTTTGAGAGGCTCAGCATCTGCATTTTCTGCCACCACATTCTTCTTTCAACTCTTATCCACAATAATACCCACTACATCAGGCATTATGCCTGATTTTAAGCAACTAATAGCATAAAATTTTAGTGAGAAAGAAAATTGTTAGAATAGACGGAGATGGCCAAAAATATCTTATCATATCTCACAGTATCCTCTAGGATTAGTTTTCCTGTTTCCTTATTTAGTGACCATATTTCCTTATATTATCATAATTTTTTTATCTATTTAGGTAGGAGTATGATTACTATAAATAAGGCTTAGTGCTTTAGGTTTTATGAACACATCAATGCGTTGTAATACATCACATTAATATCAATTAAACGCACTTCTTTTTCTCCCTCTATACCCATAGCCTTTTTTATTCCACATATACATTAATATACCTTTGTATTTATAATAAATTCTTTGTCAATAAAACTTTCTGACTTTTGGTTGATTAGAATCAACTCTGGGGGTTTGATTTTAACAAAATCCTTTTATTATTTATTTCTTCTAGAGATGTTAACGCTATGCTTTGTGTTCATTTACTTTGTGATCTGTAATTTTAGGACAAGAAAAGGACACTTCGTATTATACATTGATCAAAATTACATGAGATATATAGGCAGAGCTGGCTAGTAGAGATCATAACCACCTTGATTATAAAACAAATACAAAGATAAGATAGGGAAAGGGAGAATCAAATCAGATCAGATATAAACAATCTGATATTCATCATAACTACCTAAATCTTCGAGAATCCTTATTTGAATTTAAAATAAAAGCACATACATGATCCTTTATCAGTGGCTCAGACCTTGTTTCTTTTATTGCAGATCTTTTATACAAGGCTAACTTGAATACTGGAAGTGTGCTGGAGTATGCACTTGCTTTCACTAGTGCTGCGTTGGATAAATATTGTAGTAAATGGAGTGCTGCACCCAAAACAGGCTTCATTGACATAACAATTTCTAAAGATTTCTATCGAATATACAGTGGTCTCCAAATTGTAAGGAGCAACCTTCCACATCCCACTTTCACTTTTCACACTGCTTAATAACTTGCTTGTGCTTTGAATGAGGAATTGACTCCGCATATGAAGTTCTTTACATGTCGAGTTTAATTATTTGTATCTCCATACACCTTTTAGCTCCATGTTTTGGTAGGTTAAATTGGCCCCTGTTTAATTCCCTGGGAGGGGGGGATGGGATGGAAACTGCCTCAAGCATAGAAACTAAAATTTAGCTTGAACCACTTTGTAACATCTTTGTTTAATACATTAATAAATTTCCTACTGTGGAATTACACACACACATGTATATATGATTAATGTGTGCTTTTGCTTGAGCTACATAGGGATACTTGGAAGAGTCTGCTCAAGTGCCATCAAATAGTCAAGAAAGGCTGGGAGATTCAATTGCTTGGGGAGGCTGCACTATTATTTATTTGCTTGGGCAGCAGCTGCATTTTGAGCTCTTCGACTTTTCGTATCAGATCCTCAATATCGCTGAAGTGGAGGCTGTATCTGTTATGCAAACACATAAGAACTCACAATTTGCTGTCCAGGTTTATTTTACTTCTTCGAATCACCCAAAAGAATACTTGCTAGGTTTACATAATCAGTGTCTATTAATAAAATTATTGCTTTCATTATTGTCCACACTTCACGCAAACATTATAGAATTGTTTTCCGTCTTGCTCAACTATTTATTCTTCTTTATTGCATTTCTAGAAAATTGTATGTTTTTTCAATTCACAAATACAATGATAAAGATTATATCAACTTCAGTTTCATCATGTTAAAACATATCAAATTTAATTATATGGATGTCCTATCAGATGTTTTAACAATATCCAAATGGTACATAGTTATGAAGAAGCTGCGACCTGATAGTGCAATTTAAATTCCAGGTCCTCGCGGCATAAGGCGCGATGGTTTTCTTTGTGTGCTGCTTAAATAGCATTTATTTTTCTTTTAACAGGGATGGGAAGCCTTATTGGAAGCAATGAAAAAAGCTAGGAGATTAAATAACCATGTATTCTCTATGCTTAAAGCACGTTGCCCGCTTGAAGAAAAGACAGCTTGTGCTATTAAGCAAAGTGGTGCTCCTATACATCGTATAAAATTTGATAACACAGTTTCAGCATTTGAAACACTGCCGCAGAAAGGTGCTTAAACGAGTAGTCTAGTTTTAGGCTTCCTGCAAATTCTGTGCCCTGTTCCCTGTACGTTGTACATGTAACTCTGTGTTGTTATATGTATATGTTTCATGAGCTGAGTTTCTATGCAGAGGTGGCTACATTTTTTAAAATATCGCTGTCAGAGTACCGCTGTAATGGAACTCAGTCAGTTGGCGGTTACTATCACTTGCTATTAGTTATAAGCTTGATGTATAAAAACTCTTTCTATAGTTAGAAATGAGAAATATATTGATCATAATATACAAGTACAATCATGAATAGATGATCAATATTGTTTTAATTAGTTTTCATCTTAATCATCGTTTTGAAGTAGAAATTTGAGATTTGCTTTGCTCACACTCTCATTTCTCATTTGATTAACTTTCATTATATCATATATAAATTATCACGATTAGAAGATAAGTATGCACGATTCTTAAGTTATTATGTCACAATTAACTAATATTTAGTCCTAACAATTCATGCATGTACGGTTATGACTCAAACTTATAGTTCTTATTTAAATAACTAATACTTTTCACATAATATACTCTCCTAAATACATGTCAGTGTAAGAAACGCAAAAATACGATAACAGTTATTAAGATTAAAAATAATTGGCAATTGAGATTACAACCTAAATATAAATACATCTTAGGAGGCTACTAACTTCATTATTATCATTCATTGCTAACTTTGTTGGCTTGTTTTTATCCTTAATTGGTTATTTGATTAATATAAATTGTAATTTCAGTGAACATTTAAAATAAAAATTTCAAAATGTTTTTTAATAAAAAAATTTGGAACAATATTATCACCAGTTTGGTTTTGCTTAATATTTTATGCGTCCATTTTTTATTTTTTTCTTTCATATAATTAAATTTGCTGTTTCTTTTTGAACATATGTTTGTGTAACTAGTTTAGGAACTAAGAAAAAACTAAAATATATAATTTTTTTTTTTATTTTCTCAAATTGTTAAATTCTTTTTAAAAGATTTTACTCTATAGTATATGATTTATTATACATTAATTATGCATTTAATTATAGTATATGATTTATTTAGTTCACACAAACATTAATTATACATTTAAGATAAAGGCAAAGTTTACAACCCAGACAGAATTTTAAACCGAAGTAATTTTAAACACTTAAATATAATACTTGATAGAGAAGTAGTCATATTTAAGACATTGACATTATGGCAAGATGTTAAATATGAGAATCTGTTCTGGTTGACAGTAATCATTTAATAGTGATTTTGTCATTTTATATGATTGACTAAGTTCTTTAATTACAAGGAATCAGTTCCGGATTCTGCATTCCTTAAAAGCCTGTTGTTTGTTGTGCTAATTAATATAGGTATAAATAAAAGGAACATTCATAATTATTGCATTCTCGTGCGCTCCTTAGACTTCAATTTAATTCACGCGCACCTTACACTCTCCAGCCTCTGGTATGGGCTGGGCCGGGCCGGGCCCAGTGGGTCGATGACGTACCTTTATAACTAGCTTATTATCTATATTTATTTATTATTAGAGTTTTCACTCTACCACGCTACACGGTATCTGCACTCTGCACACGCGCACTCGCAGAGAGAGACAAAGAGAGAGAGAGAAAGAGAGTTAAGTTGTGTGTTGTGTTGTGAGGCATGACATGACAGAGACAGAGACGCATTGCTTACTGTTTATAATTTCGTTAACTGTCATCATTCTGATACAAAGAGAAGAGAAGAGAGAATTTTCAGTTGTTTGAATTAGGAAGAAAGAAAAAAGGGAATGAATTTTGGGAGTTAATAGGAATCGTGATGGCGAAGAGGGAGCGAGTGAGAGGAGTGTCGGCGTCGGAATTGAAGGAGAGGTTGAGGGAATTGGTGAAGGCTATCGTCGACTCCGACGACTACACGGTGGAAGCCGCGGACGAAGCCATCGCCACCCTTTCGGCTCTCAAACATTTAAAGTCTCCAAACTCTTTGGACGACTTTCCCCTTCCTCCCGAATTTCGATGCCCCATTTCAACCCAATTGATGACCGATCCCGTTATCTTATCCACGGGCCAGGTTAGGTTATTCCCTCTTTTCAATTTTCCCTTTCGTTTTTTTTTTTTTTTTTTCTGTTGGTGCTTAGTGTTTATAGTTTATTCCTTTAGAAATCAGAAAGCTTGACACTGAGTAATGAATGATTGTGTTTGTGCTTTTTCGAGTGTTTTAATTTCGTTGTATTGCTGCTTCAGACTTATGATAGGCCATTCATTCAGAGGTGGCTGAATGAGGGCAACAGAACGTGTCCGCAGACCCAGCAGGTGTTGTCTCACTCAATTTTAACACCTAATTACTTGGTCCGGGACATGATTGTGCAGTGGTGTAGGGACCGTGGAATTGAGCTTCCTAAGCCTGTTAAGGACAATGATGAAGTGGTCACTAATGTGGATAGGAACCATTTGAATTCGTTGCTCCGCAAGTTGTCATTGTCTGTTTCTGATCAGAAACAAGCTGCCAAGGAGCTCCGCCTTTTGACAAAGCGAATGCCTTCTATCCGAATACTTGTTGGGGAGTCCAGTGATGTGATTTCCCAATTGCTGAGTCCATTATCATCGCCAGGCACGGCTTCTACTGACCCTGATCTCCACGAGGACTTGATCACCACGGTTCTCAATCTCTCTATCCATGATGATAACAAGAAGGCCTTTGCAGAGGATCCTGCGGTGATTTCTCTGCTTATTGATGCCTTGAAAAGTGGAACAATTCAAACGAGGAGCAATGCTGCTGCTGCTATTTTCACATTATCCGCCCTTGATTCCAACAAACACATCATTGGGAAATCCGGGGCTATCAAGCATTTGCTTGAGCTTTTGGATGAGGGACAGCCATTGGCCATGAAAGATGCTGCTTCAGCCATCTTTAACCTTTGTCTTGTGCACGAGAATAAAGGGAGGACAGTTCGAGATGGGGCGGTTCGGGTTATTCTGAAGAAGATGATGGACCACATTCTGGTTGATGAGTTGTTGGCTATACTGGCACTCCTATCCAGTCATCCCAGGGCTGTTGAAGAAATGGGTGATCTAGGTGGTGTTCCTTTGTTATTGGGGATTATTAGGGAGAGCACATCAGAGAGGAGCAAGGAAAATTGTGTTGCAATTCTGTATACAATCTGTTTTAGTGATAGAACAAAGTTGAAGGAAATTAGAGAAGAAGAAAAAGCAAATGGTACACTGTCAAAGCTTGCACAATGTGGAACTTCAAGGGCAAAAAGGAAGGCTAATGGTATTCTTGAAAGGCTTAATCGATCCCCCTCCTTAACACACACTGCTTAGTGAAATTAAACCTCGGGGATTAGGAAATCACCACTCTGTAAATAGTTTTTCCTGTGTTCTTCTGTACAAGCACAAACCATCTCGGGTAGCTGTAAAAATGGGAAAGAGAAGTTCACATATTATGTACAGAACCTTCACTTACAATCAGGGTGAATGATCAAAGAGTTTGTTACATATTCCTTTATTTCATTTCTGTTTGATTCTTTATCCCTTTTGAGAAAGCTCTTTCCTTTGCTAAAGTTGCTATATTCTTCTATTTTCTCATTGCCTGACTGACTGCCCGTGATTGATGTTTTTGCTGTCTAAATTTGTAACTATTCTTCACTTGTTTGTCGCGTAGCCAACCAACTTTGAGTGCTGACAAAGTGTCTGTTTGTATTTTGTTAGTGGCTTTGTTGTTGTATTTGTATGTGGTTTTCGTTGCTGGTAACTTGTATCTTACAGCTGAGAAGGGATAGCTAATAAAAAGGTTAGTGTGAGGGAGTGGGGTAGGGTAGGGCCTCCTTTTGTTTTCTTTCCCTCGCCAACCACCGAAGAGTGTCGGCACCGTTTTTGTTGCTCTATCTTTACCCAACTTTCTTTTATTACACTTTTAGACACCAACTTTGCGCATGCCGCATAGATTTATGAATTGATTTATATATGTATGATTATCGGTCACGTACTCTCACCTCTAAATTGATATGACTGGTATTTTGACTTTTGCGTTTCTTTTTGTTCAAATTTATTTTTCAAATTCAGTTCCATGGTGTCACCGACAGTCTAGAATATTCAAAGTTACCTGGGTCATGCTTGCCTAACTATTCAGAATCTTAATCATGTCCTGCCTGTGGGTGCTGACTAACTTGTTATTCCACCGAATGTGTTTAGTTAACTTGTTCCAACTGTCTATCGTAAGGAAGGAAAAGAAACAGTGGATTGGTTTGGCCACATAAATGAAGAGTGATAGGAAATATGGACGATTTCAAGCTGAGTACTGCTAAAATCGTCCCTTTTTATATGATAAGGTTCTTTGTACCTAGAGTTTTTATTTCATTCACTAGTCGCAATGATAATGATTACTTCAATAAAATATTATTGCCATTATTGTCTCTTATTATACTAGGTTTGCTGCAAAAGGTTGGTGAGTCGAGGGGTGAGTAGCCTACTCGCAGAATTCAATTATTAATTCTAAAAGGGTGGCTGGTTTTTGATTCAATTAGAATGATTTTAACCTTTTTTTAGGGCAGATTTAGTAGGAGCTACTTTGTAAGGAACTGTTGCTTATAAAGTACCCTCGCAGGAGCTCATGTGGACAGATAAGTATAGGCATCAGCCATTTGTAATATAAACACTTATATTAATTTCTTTAAAGTATATGTCTTTAACTAATACATAGGTTAATTCATTTTAATTTATGAAACAAATTATTTCATTTTCTTATTTTCTTTTCTTCACATAATTAATGGAAAATTTATGGATGAGGTTGAATCCCTGCAGACACTTATGCTTGTGGGGGTAATTCTTCTCTTGGAGATTCCTTAACATCCAGAGAATAGTTAAATGGCAGGAAATGAATAAAAGTGGTTGTGGTTGGTAAAATTGGATAGGTATATGTTCATTGTTTCGGCATGGAGCATGTGATTAGAGTTTTTCTGTTGTATCTCTTCTCTCTCCCAGAGAAGTAGCATTTATGCAGTCCATGTTTACGCAACTCTCATCAGTTATTTACGTAGTATTGATGGTCGTACACGAAGTGTGGATAATATTTGAAAAATATTTGTGCCACACCACTACTCTTCTCTCACTTTTTGGCAAAATTGACTGTAATCAAATAATTACATAATGCATATGAATGGATACTTATAGTGGGAAAAAAAGACAAATGCAGATGGAGAGAAGAATTTGGAAGGTCCTTTTCGTGGGCAATATAAAACGCCACCCTCTGATTCGGAAAACCTGTTATTTCTTTCTAGGCAGTCACGGGCTTCACACCGCTTGTTACAAAGTAAACTATGAACTGAACGCCATTATTTAATGGCTGAAGATGGTAATTGTTGCATCTCACATAATGTAACTCTCTGTCACTTATTTAGTTACTGTCTATAAGATAAAGATAACGTTGGTGACAGCAACCATATCCAAATGGTCGAAGTCCTGTCAGAATCACACTTCTCTTGGAATCTTATCCTGTCAGAATCACACTTCTCTTGGAATCTTATTTAGAGAACACTACAAATTGAACTTTCTTATGATTTCTTAAGTTGAAGATTGTTGATTTTTTATAAAGTAAAACTGTTTAAGTACACCATTTTACCCGCCACAAATTGAACTTTGTTATGATTTCTTAAGTTGAAGATTGTTGATTTTTTATAAAGTAAAACTGTTTAAGTACGTTATGATTTCTTAAGTCTTCTTAAGTTGAAGATTGTTGATTTTTTATAAAGTAAAACTGTTAAAGTACACAATTTTACCCGTCACGATTGTGAAACAAATCATGGGAGGTTTTACTGTATTTAGATTCTAATCTTGTATTTAAATTCTAATCTTATTTTTTCTCACCATCATATTTTTTTTTTTTTCATTTCTTTGTTGTGTGGGAGGCAGAGACAATTTTTCCTATTTTAATAATTAAATTTTTTTTATCTATTTTACGCAATACAAGACGAAATTAACTTGTTAGGAAGAGAAAATCTTTTTTAGTTTCTTTGAAGTGGTCCTTAATGTACAGAGTGGACATACATAGTTTTGATATAAACTAGCAAATATTGGAGGATGGTACAATCACCAATCACCCATCAACATGTAAACACAAAATGGCCCACAAGCATAGTAACATTTTGAATACTTTTTTGTCATACATCTTGCAAGAGATAGGACAAAAAAATATGTAGAATAATAGTGCTATCACAAATATACACTATTGGATGTGTAGATATTATATACTGATGAATGAATGTCTTTAAAATACCACTTAATCAATTAATAAAAATATTACAGTAAATAAAATTTGTAATTTTGTTATTCATGCCATCTATTTTGATTTTCATCAATATAGTTTACTTTCAAACTTGGGCTTGAGCTAACTAAATGTGGAGTGATTCTTCCTACACCTCCATATTGACTTCTTGCACCTCCATAATTTTAACATATTTTTATTTTAGCCTTGAAAAAAAAGACAAAAATAGCCTTTATTGATGGTAACTTGAATTTTCTTTTTTTCACTTTGCGGGTTGCACAAACCGTAATACAATTAAAAAATAAATACATTGTTGGTTGTACAACCCGTAATGTAAAAGGTACAGAAATTATAATTACGGGTTGTACAATCTGCAATGTATTTATTTTTTGATTGTATTGCGGTTTGTGCAACCTACAAAGTGAAAAAAAAGATGAATCTCAATTACCATTAATGAAGGCTATTTTCATCTTTTTTCAAGACTAAAATGGAAATATGTTAAAATTATGAAGGTGCAGGAAGTTACTATGGAGGTGCAGGAAGAATCAGTCCTAAATGTGAAGGTCAAAAGGATTTTTATAACTACTTAAAAGAAAATTATGACCTTAGTAAAATAAAAAATAAGAAACACACAAGTAAGCGTGTATGTAAAAAAAACATCAAATATATAAATAGGAAAAAAAAGATTATTATATTCGGGCAATTGCTTTCTGCACCCCCAATTGCTTTCTGCACCCCATCAGTAATGTAATATATCACAATTATTTTTGTCAGAAATGAAAAAGGTAAAATTGTTGCAGCTGCATTTTTCGACGATGGCAATGGTGGTGAACGTCGATGGTGGAAGAGAATGTTGTCTGGCAGCATTTTGAAGTAAGTGAATTTATGTTTATATGCTTTAATGACTGTTGTAGGGGTGCAGAGGGATTGCTAAAATAGGTTGGAAAACAAAATTCGTAGGAGGATACGAGGGTGGGAAATTGTCTTATGGAAAACCATTTTCGTAGTGGTGCGAGAGTGGGAAAAATGCTTACGGAAAAGCATTTTGATAATAGGGATGGAAGTGGGGAATTGACTTATGGAGAAATTTTTCCGTAAGAGAGGGTTTCAATAATAAAAAACCCTCTTATGGAAAATGTTTTCCATAATACAAAAATCTCTTACAGAAAACGTTTTCCATAATATAAAACTCTCTTACATAAAACGTTTTTCATAATACAAAAATCTTTTACCGAAAACTTTTTTCATAATACAAAACTCTCTTAGGAAAACATTTTTCATAATACAAAAACCTCTTACGGAAAATATTTTCCATAATACAAAATCCTCTTACAGAAAATATTTTCTAATACAAAATTTTCTTACGGAAAATGTTTTCCAAAATACTCTAACCTCTTTTTTCTTCATTAACAAAGCTATAAATATCAATTCACATATTTTTGATGGGGGGCAGAAAGCAAATGTGAAGCAAATGTGAGAGTGCATGAAGCAATTGCCTTTATCTCCGTACTAAAATACTTTGAACCCAATTCGGCCCTATACTTATACCTTCACAATTGGATGAAAGGATCGAATTATTCTATCCATTCTTTTCTCTTACACTCATCACTTCTGTCTCCGTCACTACTGCATCATCATCGTTGTAAAAGAAGAAAAAATATATAAAAAAAAGGATAATGTTGCACTTAGAAGAATAAGAGAAAAATATCTCGTTCTGTGAGTATTATATAAGTTATGGAAAGTTTATTCAAGTAATCTGTTCTGGAAAGTTTGTCCAGAAATATAGTTCATACATTCCAAAATTTTATTCTAAGAAACTTATTTTAAAAATATTATTTTATACTGAAAATTGGAATGTATTTCTTAAATTTTGGAAAGTATGTTTTAAAAAGAAATTCAAATAAATAATCTGCAAGTGACTTTGAAAAAAGATAAAATAATCATTTTAAAGGTCATGGTAGTACAAGTTCAAATTGAAGGGATACAAAAATGAATTGCAACAGAAAAATTAATAAGGTTGTCATATTTAGTATAAATTTTGAAAATTATTCTCATGTACTGTTTAATTCCAAGAATAAAAAATACGTGTATTTGTCTTACTTAGTAAAATGTAATATTGTACGGAAACGCGTGTTATTTTATTCAATAACTACAAAATCTTATTTCATTCTTCATTTTTTTTGTCTTTCTCTTTTATTTTTTTAATTGTATAATTTTTGTGTCCTAAATAAATATCAATAAAATATATTCACGAAATAATACTTTATACATATTATCCATGAAGTAATACTCTATTAATTGAGATTATATTTTAGATTATTTAACTACTGCAGTAACTAATTATACTTTCAATAATTATTAGATTTTAAAATGTGAGAATAAAATCCTAGATTAGTACACACATATTCTATAGGACTTTCAGTATTAGACAAATATTATATTTTTTTAACTCGTTCTTCGGTCCAATGTTTGTAAATCAGCGTAAATTTCAACTTCAACAAGTGATTTTTTTTAAATTTAATATTTAATTAAATTTTAAGCTACGCAAGTATTTTTAATTAAATTCTTATTGAAAAATTATATTGAGTATTCAAGCTTTATATTTTATTAACTGATTAACGTTGTCGTAAATTTTTGTATCTTTAAATTTTAAGAAATATAAGTTTTGTAATTAATATAAACCATAGTTGTGCGGCTAATATAAAACGAAAATGAAATTTATTAAAAATATTTATTATTTTCATCGAAAATATGTTAGATAATATGGATGGTTACTATCACTTGCATGATGATCTTAATCGTTATAAGTGATAATATACAAATCATCATAAAACATGAAAATTTTATTATCTAATATATTTTCAATTAAAATAATAAAAATAATTTATTATTTTAAATTAACAAAAATATTATTTTATATTAAATACAAAATCTCATATTTTTTTAATATATAGAGACAAAAGATCATAATCATGAGATTCAATTAAAAATTAAACAGTAAAAATTTAATTAAAAAATTTGAATACTCAGACAAAAAATATAATAAGAATTCAATTAAAAATAACTAAATTTATGAGTTGATTGATTCTTAATTCAACCCAAATTCAAATAAATATTCATGGATTTGAATTTAGTTAGCATGTCCAGTGTAGGATTAAAAAATACATTAAAAAGTATATTCCTTTCCAAACACAAACATATTATTGTACATATAGCTATAAGTGTAAAGATTTAAACATTAATAGGGTGGAATTAATTGAAGGCGTGGTTGAGAGTGTTAATTCAGTTAGCCTATGCACCTTTGATAAACCAAATAAGTTGAACTCATGAAGAAAAAAAAATAGATTATACTCAATGCATGTTTATATTAATTAAAGTTTCAAATTAAATTTTGGATTTTTTACAAGACATTAAATCTGAAGAACAAAAAGATATTTAATCATATAACAATTTTTTTTATTTGTAAAAAATTAAAATACAAACAAAAAAATCATAAAAGAATGATTCCTAAAAAAATTTACTATTTAAATAAAACTTGCAAAGTTCCCTTAAAAACAATGTAACGTGATAAAACTCAACTAGGGAAAGTAAAATCTAAGTTTTAGTCGAGAAGTGTCATAGTTTATATATATATATATAGTGTGTGTGTAGCTAAAAGAAAAAAAAAACTAAAAATATAAAAGATATAAATCTTCAAATTCAACAAATAAATTATTATATTTTTAAAACGTAAATATTAATCTAAATATACAACTGAAATTATAATTATATTTTTCCTCTGGAAAAAACAAATTTTCCCGACTCTTGAGTTGCTCCACAAAAACAACTTTTCCTTTTTCATTTGTTTAAATCCTGCCTGAATGCTACACGAAATGTTTTTTTCAAATTAAATGGTAAATTTCATTTAAGGTTTGTTTTCAAGTTATTGAATTATATAAGTTATTTAAAAGAGATGTGACAATGCAAGGAAATATAAGAAACAATAAATGATTATTTATAGAATGCACATGAACTGCAGTATATCAAGTCTGGTCTTTTGCATCAAATTGAACCAACGGAAAGAAAGAAAAGACTCAAAGTAATCAATAACATTAGTACATTACCGTAAGACATTACAATTTTGATTAGCTGCTAATAATAGCTCAACTCACTTCTTAAAACTAAAGCAAAAAAAAAAAAAAAAAAAAAAAAAAAAAAAGAAACACAAACCTAATTAAATCCATGTCTTCTAATTATTTTCCTTTTCCTTCATGATAAACAAAATTAATTAATCAATCAATCACCCTAGTTTTCGTTAAGCCATAATCCGAAGCCATCCGGAGAGCTCAAGAAACCACCGTTGAATCTTTTATTAACTCCATAATTTTCTAATTAAATGAATGGAGGCTAAGTTTTGTATGAAATTAGTTGTTGTTGAATTTTTTGCGAAGAAGAGTAGCACGCAAATCGGCCACGTCAACCTCGTTGATGTTCTCGGGTTTGTAGTAACCAGTGACAGGATCCGGCACCCATGAAACCTGGTACGAGGAAACCCTTTTCTCTTCCCCTGACTTCCCTGCTATGGAGGTCACTCCTCCCCTTGTCGCGCTTTGCGCCGTCACAGAATACCCGCGTCTGTTTAACATAAACCATATATTGTAAATCATGTGATTGTTTCCTTAATTAACAATTTAATAACCGTAAAACATGATTAAAAATGAATTTAGAAAAAGGAAACACTTAGGTACCTGGTGAGAGCGTTGGAGAATCCGTCTAGAAGAAGAGCAGAGAAAGTCTTAACGTTAGCGAAAGAGCGAGCCATTGATGATATGAAAGTAAGAGTGATTACAACCGAGGAAAGCTTGTTGTTTCTTCGAATGAACTAAATTGGTTAGTGTTCAAGGATGGCAAAACAAGCTTTCCAAAGTGTAATGTTTTGAATGAGTTTTGTGAGAGATGAAGGGAGGGTGGTCTTTATATATAAGGGAGGTGGTGGCTAAAGAGAAAGAGAAATTATGGACGCGTCAAAATATGAATGAATAATTGAAGTGAAAGGTTCTAAAATTTAGGTCATAGGAATGGAAAAGTTAGATGGAGTCAATGGTGGTGTGAGGTGAATGGGGTCATGTTTTTGACTGAGCAAGTTGGTGATGTGACTAATTACAAACGTGTGGTGTGCAGAATGAGTGAGTGTGGGTGTATCTCTAGAAGAATGCCGAAATTTAGGGGAACCTTCCTAACTCTTCTCTTCCATTGCTTTTGGGTTAACCAATAAGTTCAAGTCCAACTTGAATTCCACTTTGCCCAATCAATCATCATTATCTATACTGCTTCCACCCATATTCTTTCACCCACTTTAATCATAGGGAGGGCAACTACGAAATTGTTAAGATTAGGATGAAACGTCAAATTTACAGCTTCAAAATTTTATACGATTATTATTGTGTGATTATTCATAAAATACTCTTCATTGTTGGGAATTTAGATATTGGATTGGATAACTGACTTCTAAATTTTAGTCTTTTGGTTGTTGGATAATAAAAATAAGTTATTTTTTCTAGGAAGTATCCGTATTTAAACATTTTTATGGTAACTCTTTTACTCATTTTAATGGATTCTAATATTAGTTGGCTTCCCATCTCAACAATGTTTTCAAGCTTGATTGTGATGGGGTAATAAATTTTCACGTGAGTTGCTCTATTGTAAATGTTTTTATGATAGTTTATAAATATTACTTCTTCTTATCTTTTATAGAAATAAATATGTAAGATTGAAAAAGTGACTATGGTGACAGTGCAGGTAAAATGCTAGTGATATGTTATTTACTACACTCTTTTAAATATATTTTTTTATCTTTAAATTATTATAAATTATAAATATTTGTAGTTCTTTATGAGTTTCTTATTTATTTTTTAAAGATTTTAATAAATATAGTCAATTATAAATTTAAAGTTTACAATTATTTTCATAATATTTAATTAATGGAGTGATTATATGAGATTATTTCATAACATATAATTAAAATTGAAATATTTTAAATGAAATTAATATGAATTTTTAATTTATGTTCTTTGAAAATAATATTTAAAAAGATAAAAGTTTAAAATAAATATAAAATAATAGAATATTTCATAGTAAGTTATTTTAAATAAAATTTAAAGATATATAATTTTCTCTACATTTTATATTTTTAATATACTAATTAAAAAAATTATGACCAAAGTCCTTGTTTAGAATTATTCTCATATATTTTTCCTTCCTGCTAAAATATATTTTTAAAAGTTATTCAAACTTTGTATTTATTATATTCTTCAGTGTTGCATCTTTATTAACTAAAATTTTAATCCCATTATAATAATTATTTCACACAAAATAACGTATCGTAGTTTATTTTTTTATATATATAAAATATCTTATAAAATGCATAGAATCTGTGAATTAATCAGGACCATGACTAGGATTTATGACAAAATTGTTTATCCAAATTGTATCATTAAAGATTTATGACATTTTAGTTGTAGCATACAAAATGACAAGTTCATTCAATTATTCCTTGATAGTGATAATTTTAGATAAATTTAAATTATTTAAACTTTTTTAAATTGCGTAGTCTTACTAATAGAAACTATAATCAATACCATATCCTACAATAACTTATCATCTAATGATTTAAATTAAAAAAAAATATTTGATTTATTAATATAATGAGGCCTTAAATAATTTGGAGGCTTAAGATCAATGCCTCAATTGTCTAACGGCCTTCGATCTAGTCAACTTGATTATTTGTAGTGGAAAAAAAATTCAACAGTATATTGCGTAAATAAAATACAAATACAATAACTAAATACAAAGAATAAAACTAATTGCTAACGCATAGCATTTTCATCAATTTTTAAGTTATATTAACACACGTCTTATTTTATTAATTTTCATACGTTTTTCATCAAAAGTAATAACTAAACTAAATTTTTTTAAAATACATAAAAAAGTACAGATCAAACCATGAGTTATTATATATATATATATATATATATATATATATATATATATATATATATATATATATATATATATACATATTCCCTCTTTAAATATATTTTACAGACTAATTTAAAAAAACATTAATGGACTAAAAAAATTGTAAATAAAATAAATAAATAAAATGTTACATTAAACTTCAAAATTTAAGCTTGCCCATGTATTAACCGTCTTAAATTAATAGTATTAAATGATTAAATGGTATATCTTTTGAAGTCTAATTTATACAATGCTACATAGATAGGTAATGCTACATAGATAGGTGAATAAATACTTGACTTTTTAAAAAAATATATATATTTATAAAGTATTTTTAAAAATTCTAAAATTAAATACCAAAATTGTGTCGTGCAGTACTATATAAGAAATAATTTAATTATTCATACATTAATGTAAATATAAAACAATATTAGCTTTAAATTGTTTAAATTTTTAACATGTATTTAATTCTTACTAATAAAGAAAAGAAAAACATCAGAAGAGAGTGTATTCAGTAATTTGCTTATTAGACCAAGCATATCAAAATTCGACATTATTAGGCCCACTAGCAAAAGATAGAGCAAAGCCCAATTATTTTGAAAATCAGCAGTAGCTTCCCCCGCCGTGGCTTAGGGTTTTACCTTACCCCGTCGTGGAAAAGCTGCCTCTTCTCTTTCACTTGCAGATCGCAAAATGTCTGAAGTGAGTGCTACCCCTGAAGTTCCTCAAAACAACACCATCTACATCAACAATCTCAACGAGAAGATCAAGATTGATGGTACGCGTTTTTTTCTTGTTTCCGCAACTTCAATTTCGATGGATTACAAGTTCTTTGAATTGTCGTATGTTGGATGCAGAGTTAAAGAAGTCTCTGAACGCCGTTTTCACTCAGTTCGGGAAGATACTTGAGGTGTTAGCTTTTAAAACCCTAAAACACAAAGGTCAAGCTTGGGTGGTCTTTGAGGATGTCTCTTCTGCTTCCAATGCCCTGAGGCAAATGCAAGGATTTCCCTTCTATGATAAGCCCATGGTATCATATATTCTATTTCGCTTTTCCCAAGTCAATTTAAATTTGTTTGCAACTATTATTATTATTTGAAAGGTGTTTGGTTTTGGGGGTATAGTTTTAGTTAATTATGAATGATTTTTCTGGTTGGAATTATGTGTTATTTTGTGGTTCTAATTTCTAATGCTACTACTGGCTAAGAACTATGATAATCTCCAATTTGCAGAAGCTCGTGCAAACAGAAAATTGTTTGGAAATTTAGCATAATTTACGTGCCACAAGGTTAAAGAACTCTTCTTGTTATTATAATAGTAAAAGTGAGGAATGTTGCAGAACAATGCTTATCTGTCATCATTAGCAGCTCTTTTCTTTTCAGTAGATAATAATGGGAAATGGAGATGCTCAACGAAGGACTAATGTTGTGTCAAATTATTGACTAGTGGCAGCAGTGGCTAACATGTTTGCCGTGTTGTCCGTGGAACAATTTCTCTTTCTTAATCAGGTTCCAATCTCATTACCTCACCAAAAAAAGAGGAAGATTTTTTTGGAGTAGGATCAAATTATTTTAGATAGAAATAGCCTACAACTCTAGGAAAAACTGACGCTAAGGACTGGCAGAGTAGAACTTGTCATATATTTATCCTCAATGCTAAGGATTCATTAACTACAAATACAGTTATTATTAATTTAACGTACACTCCTCAGTGGTTTACCATTTTGCGCCAAATTAACTACGCCATAGTATATTGGGCGTCAAGGATACATCTCATCCTGATTATGTCCCAAGCGAAAATTGTAATTGCAATTCTATTGAATAAGCTTTGATCATAAGTTCCTGATCCAAATCAGATTTTAGATTTATGTGGCAGTGTAGCACTGAAAAAGAGAGAGGAGATAGATGATTTTGTGATTTGGTTGACATCATGATGTGGCATTAAAAAGTTGACAATCATTTCCATCTGAATTGCCTATGCAAATTGCTTATGTAATTTTCTGTGCAATAATGGTTGCCCACTCTTTACTAGGGGCTTCACATGCTAATCTATGTCATGTATATGATTCCATATTGCCGTTGGCTTGACTTGACCTGATTGATATTTAGCAAACCTCTAGTAGAACTATGCTTAAATTGAATTGTGACTGTAAATCACCTAGTCAAATAAAAAAGTTAGTAGTGTTCATTTTAGGAATGAATTTTATCATAATCATGCATCTCATTTGTATTCTTTTAATGTGAACACTTCTATATTTTTTATATATCTCTTTTTTGACAAAAAGAACTGGCTGGTCAAACAATTTGCTTATTTATTTTACTTAATCTCCTTATTTCCTGCTGCTGATTCATATATACTACAGTTTTCTCTCAATTTGTGTCAGTGATAAATTATCCTTTTCTGGAAATTGAATTTTATTTTTCCATTTATCCAGAGAATACAGTATGCAAAGACCAAATCTGATGTCATAGCAAAAGCGGATGGTACTTTTGTTCCTAGGGAAAAACGTAAGAGGCATGATGACAAAGGTACAACACTCTTCAAGCACTCTATTCTTTTTATATAAGGATGCTTCACTGTGACAATATTATCTTTTATAAAAGTCCATCCCCTCCATAAACTAAGGGCCCAAAGCACTTAACGCCCGACAATGACTATTATCCTATTGATTTCTTGCAATTGTCTTCCCTTCTTGGGGTATTATCCCCTTGAGGCTCTTCTTTTTCATGCAACTGTCACATGCCTTGTATCGTTCGAATGGATTTCTTTTGTAACTGATAATACTGAATAAGGAAAGTTCTAAGAAATGCTATATCTAACTGTAGTGCCTGCCTTAGTACTCCTAAGGCATGTGTAGTTATTTTATGGATCATATAAATTATGTGTTTTATTAAATACGTTACGTAATAAGAAATTGTATTAATCAGAAGTGTGACATTTATTTTAAGTTCACTTTTGTGTTTCTGTCCACAAAGGGACAGGGTTATTCCATACTGTTTAACATCTAGGTAGGTGCAACGCTTGTGCTGAAAATCTGTGTAGTTTGGACCATACAAGTGTACATGTTTTATGTCACACATTACATAATCAATAAACAACTTTACATGGAAGTAACCTTGTTATGTTCTGTTGCAGGCAAAAAACGGAAGGACCAACATGATGCTAATTTAGCTGGAATGGGACTAAATCCAGCCTACTCTGGTGCTTATGGTGCAACACCTACTGTAAGTTTTTTCTGCTGTTGTAGATTTTTTGGGGGGGAGATAGTCAATCATCAACGGTCATGGTCATGTTAAAGACCTACTAAAATGCTAGAAATATATCCCATATAAATTTAGCACCTTTTTAGTTTTTCTTTACCTGTTTTTTAGTAATTTGTCTAACAGACAGGAAAGTCTTTTCTAAAATTCTCTGGTTTACCTTTGAGAAATATATATATTTTTTTCTGATTTTGAAATTGCCTTGAAAGAAAGGAGAAAATGAAGTAGGGAGAGTGAGATTGGGTGAAAGATTGTAATAAACTATAGAGATTATGAGATGATACATTATCTGTTTTAAAGCAAGTAATTCAAATAAACAGAAGCTTGAACAACTTTGTTCTGTTCTTTATGATCTCCATGTTTACTTAGTTCTATATTTGTTACACATGCCTTACTAACATTGAAACTATCCTAGGTACCTTATCCAGGTGGTGCAAAATCCATGGTACCTGAGGCTCCTGCACCACCAAATAATATTCTCTTTATTCAGAATCTTCCCAATGAGTCAACTCCCATGATGCTGCAAATGCTCTTTCTCCAATATCCTGGATTCAAGGAAGTTAGAATGGTTGAGACAAAGCCAGGAATTGCCTTTGTGGAATATGGAGATGAGATGCAATCCACAGTGGCTATGCAGTCGCTTCAAGGTTTCAAGATAACCCCACAAAACCCCATGTTGATAACTTACGCCAAAAAATAGTTAGCAGTTTCTTGAACTTGTATGAGAAAGACAGGAATCCCATCTTCAGCATAGAGTTGTTAATCCATTCAATGCAGTGGTGTAATGTTAATTGGCATCTATCTTTGGCACAGCCTTGATTCGAGTATGATTGTAGTTACGGATAATAACTGTCATTTTTATACAAATGTATTTAGGAAATTACTAGTTCAAATTTATTATTTTACTTTTTCTAGGTTTGTCAATTTATTTGCTTTCGCCCTTATTTGAAGAAAATTACCTGCCAACATTTGCTGGATGAAGTTCAGTAAGTGAATACATGATGTCTTCCTTGCGCAAGTACACAAATAATTTTGGTTATCCTCTTGTGACGTGCTATCACTGCTTAATTTTTGAAAATTGGGTGTTTTCTTTGTCCCTACATTGGCCTTGAACCTTTTCCAATGTCTAGCCTAAATTCTAAAAGCAGCCAGTTTGCATTTATGCAGTAAAAGATCATGTTGCGGTTACAAGGCTTACCTCTACCTTGTGGCTGTACAAAGCTGCACAAAATCCAGGGAAGCTTTTTCGTGCTTTATTGTCTGGTAAGTAGGGCGTGATTATGGTAGCTTAATTTTTTCAATTGAAGTGTAATTGGATATCTTATTCTATAAACTTTTTTTTACTGGTATACCCTATGCAAGCGACTGTGCACAGGGTACTTTGATATATGCATAGGGTCAATTTTATTGCTCTGATATTAATTGATTTCATTTGGGTGTCAATATGAAGGTTGGTCACTATTTATATTTATCACACCTGCATTTGTTTGTATGATTTTGTAATTAATTGTGATTACACTTATTAAATAACTTGTAAGATAAGTCTAATTAATTTATCGAGTGAAGTAGTTTTATGTCCATAATATGATTAGGTATTGATTGACTTTTGTAATCAGTTTTCACTAATTTGACATGATACTCTTATGTAAAAAAAATCTCTAGACCTTTATGAAAATCTTTTTATTCTTATTTTTGAATTGATTTTTTCAGACTTATCAATCAATATTGATAGTCACAGTTTTCTAATTTTTTTTATTTCTTTTCGTTCTTTTAATTTTTCATATTTTTAGTTGAATTTGTCAGAACATATTTGTTTATCCAAATTTGTAGTTAGGAATTATCATTTGGTATAAAGAGAATTGCTCAATTCATGATTTATATGGATTAACTTAGTTTCAATTAGTAAGTGAACCACTTAACTTGGTAAATCTAATACAAATTTTATCTTTAGTTTTATGCTAAATGTGTTGCTAAATTGGTCACTAAATTATGCATGTTTTTAAAAACTTATGAAACTTGCCTAAGTGTGGTGATTATACTTACCATAGTTCCAATGTTGATCTTAATTCAAAATTTTGGTTAGATCAAAGTTCTTACCAATGTGCTTAAGATTTTGGTCTTTTAGTGTTTTTGTTGGGTGCTATATGAGTGTTTATTTTGGTGATTAACAAGTTATTGCTAGTAACTAGCATGCTTTGAAATTCTTACTAGTTAATCTTCTGAACGATTAATTTTTGGTGATGTTGGTCTTTCGAGTACTTATCACAATCCTCGTGCCCATCCTAGTGTTGGTTTTAGTACTATTGATGTTGGTTCTAGTTTTAAATTTTGGTTCATATTTTGATTTTTTTTTTCTTAACAATAATTTCGTGAAGAATACATAAACAAAATTATTATCCTTATCTTTGAATACATTAATTTACGGTAATAAATTTTTCTATACTTATGGATTAATCTTAGATTATGAAATCTTGTTCATTTTCTATCTTGTTTAAAAAAAATTATTATTTTATACTTTTGGATGAATTTATGGGAAAAAATGCATTCATCATAATCTTAGTTAGGTGTTCATCAGGATGAGGTAATGATACTGATCCATACTGCCAATGTAAGAAGTTTTTGTTCACATGTGATAGGTTCGGACTGGGAGAAAATAAGTTGAAAGATTTTTTCGGTTCTCAAGTTTAATGAACAAGGAAGCAAGCACTTTTTTGTTGGGTTGCTGTTCCTTGTTCTGAAGAATAGTAGAATACACACATCAAATGCTGTAGAATTTTAACCGTTTGGGAGCATGGTTGAGTCTCACATGTCTTTGAATAACAAGAGTGTATGACCAAATAAAGCTTTTACTGCATACCAAGCATAAGATGCACACGCCAATATTGAAGTCCTTAGATTTGACAATGATCTCATAAAGAATCTATGTTCTTCTTCCACAAGATAGAGAGCATGGCAATTTTCAAGTGATAACAGTTCCAAGCCATTTTCTTATATGACACCAAAAAAATGTTCTTTCTTACATTGACCTCATCAGCTCTTTAATGCATCAGACACAAGTCCTTGTAAAAAATTCACAGGCAAGTGAAGGATTCACCAAATCAAAATGATGGCCGCGTAGAACGTGACCTATGTAGAAATTCCTCACTAATATATAACCCAATGTCCCACGTCACAGATTCCCGCATGCTGTGGACTAGACTTAGCAATCTGCTATGAACAGACTATGGTCACCACTAAATATGTATCATAAGTGCATTACAAAGAAAAATGAGACTACTATTAACCCTAAACAAGAGAAATGAAGATGTATATACATATATAAAAATATAACATTTCTTTTCCAAACCGTGGTGGTGCTTGCTGAGGACTAAGTTTGCTCTGCTGTGGAAGTTGTGTCCTTTAAAGGCAGTGTTCATTCATTGTTTACCTTGTCTGCTACTGTGTATTAATACTGCCTTTGAAATTGTTGTAGTCTACTCTCTGTTGAATCACCAAAAACTTTGGGACAAAACATAAAGACCTATTACGTATAGGGAATGATATCTACCTAGGGAGCGTTCCCAACTTTCTCTAAAACTCCCACAAGCACACACATACACATGCCATACTCAAAAACTTGAAACCCAACACGCAAAGCCTACGTGCACTCATATATTATTCTTCTCCCCCTCCTTGCACCATCCAATTTCTTCTTGAATTGAAAAGGGCAACAAAGGGTGCATGTGGGACCCAAAATTCTTGATCCATAGGCTCCCATTTGATTCAGTACAAGGAAAAGCTTGTCTCCTTACTGCAGTGAACATCAAATGAATAAGGACTTGTTGGCTTCGCTAAACAATAATACTTCTTAAGGATGCAAACTAATATGGCTACGTATGTGTACTGGCATGGCATGATGATGAGTTTTATTTTTTAATTTTACTGCAGAGGAAGACCTGAATTTCTCTCATTGTTTCTGCCAATGTCCTTAGATGAATCTATTTTCTCTCTCTAAAATTGCATCTATAAATATGAGCTTTTTACCGTGTCTGTTCAACTTCAACTTTCATTACCGTTCTCATGAACCTCAAGGTGAAATGCTCCTTACTTACTGGCAGAGAAACTCCTGGTTGGAGAAGCAGGGCACGTGCAAGATTCTTGGCTCTAAAATGTCACAGTAATTCTTTGCAGGTGCTCTCCTTCTCCAACATGGAAACTCTCCAAACCAATTGTTTTTACCACTTTATCAGGTGATTGTCTTCCTTCTATATATTTCATGTGTTACTACCTACAGTTTTTGCAACATACATCTTATTACAAAAAAAAAATAAAAATCTATAAAAGGGATGTTACCCAATAACTAGTAAATGTTTTTCATGACTGAGAAATATCACAAGGGTGGTTTATTATGTATTAACATTAACATTTAACAATATTTACATCTTACTGCTGTTATCTCTATGCATATTATATTCAGAACACTTGAACAATGTACACCTTTAAGCTTCCAGAGTCCAGGAATGAAAGTTAAGGTGATGTAACTAAATAAGTTACATTACATGCATTTATATCTGTGTTTTCTAAAAGTAATATGTGTATATGATTAATCAATGTGATGAAGTATGATTTTATTATCACAATTTAAACTTTTTTTCTCTCTCTTACAAATAAACAGTTTTAAGAATTTTGAATAAGAAATATTTTTCTTCTATGGAACATGATTTTTATATTTTAATGTCATTTTCTTCTAAAGGTTAATACACAATGTCAAGTGATTTTCATAACAGGATGAATTAAAAGTAATAATGAAAGTTACAGCTGTTTATGGAAAAATTGTAGGTTTTGATTATAAGTTAAGCTTTGTTCCTCAATTAACATAAGAAGATTAACTTGATTTACATAACATGAGATTATTGTTAACATTGCTACACATTTTTTTCACAATATAAAATCACTGAAAATTTTTGACAGGTGCTGAATTGTTAGAAATTTCTTCTTAAAAAAAAAATATACAAATCACCAACTATCCAAATCTATTCTATTACGTTATGAATTGCCTCTTGTATGTTTTATTTTGTAGATAGTTTTATTGGGTAGTGAACGAGACTTATTTCTTTCGTTCTCTATGCTAGTGCGATTTGAATTGTTTTGAATGAACTACTATTACATTTTAAATTATAAAACATAAAATTTGTTATAAACTGAACAACAACAACATATTAGTTTGATTCAAGTTTTATATTAACATATTTTCTACGAAATTTTCTCTAATTTACATTAATTTTTTTTATACTTCTGAAAAAAAAAGTGACATTAATTCTTTTATAGTTCTGAAAAAAAAAATGACCCATTTTGATCCTTTTGTCTAATTGTAAATAAATGTGTTAAGCTAGTTAATCAATTACTGTTCGGAACCATATATTATAGAAAATAATTTTTTAAAACTATTTTTCTTCATAGAAGAAATTGATTCATATTTTCACTTTAGAAAGTAATAGTCTAATTAAATCACTTATCATATTGAGTCAATTAACAATTAAGAAATACATATTCTTGAAAGTTATTTTACCATTGAATTAAAGTGTACTTGTAGTTATTTGTATTTGTGAAGATAACTTATATTATAATTTTTAACTGCAAAATTATATATATATATATATATATATATATATTAGATAAAATATAAATAAATTCTAATTCTTATATTAAATTGTTCAAGACTGTACAGCATCATTTTCTCAATATATTACAAGTTATTTTATCCATCAAAATACAGACCCATATATATATAATTACCTGCATATGATTCTGATAACTGTATAATGTTTATATCACATTTCTATACCAATCAATTATCTATAACTTGTTTATAAATATTAAAAAAAATTATAATACAACAATTACAAAAAGAAATTATGACATAAGCTTTTATTTAACATTTTTTATTGGAGTGTTTAAGCATTTGTATTGTAATTAAAACTGAAAATTTGATATACTCTACATTTATTCAATTTTTATATTAAATTAAAATTAACATATATATTGAAAAATAAAAAATTGGATCACCAATAAATTGAAATAACAAAAGAGTTGGGCAAAACAAATAAAATAAAAAATAAGGAATCACATCTTTAAAAGAGATGAGACAAAGTAATTAATGTTTCTGGAATTAGAAAACATATACACATAAGAAGACAGAAGACATTGAAATCAAAGAGAAACATTTTTATTTTTGAGAAAGAATCCAGAAAGAACAGAGGAATATAATATTTATAGTAAGAATAATTTGAGTTTGACAAAATGAAAATTATTTGAAGAAAAAAACATATAAAAGAATAATTAGATAGATCTAAGCAAACCATAGGAGATGGACCATACTTAGTAAATTAAGAACTATAAATAGTAGAAGTCCAGTTAGAGGCAGTTACTTCCTTCATTATCCATAATTGTTACTTATACTATACAATTTTTTTAAATATTTAAAATATCATTAATATTTTATTTTGTCAATTTTTGAGATCATGGGATGAAAAAATTAGGTGGTGGGATGCCGGGGGCAATTTTGAGAACCAAATCTTTGCCAGTTATTATTTTACAGTGAGTGAACCAAACATTTGCAACATCAATAATTACTGTGGTTGTCTGAGGATGATAATGAATGTTAATTTTTTTTTTATTGCTCATTGATTGTTTGCCATTTAAGTTTGTTTTACCAAAATTCAAGAAAGTAATTAGTCAAAAAGAAGTAATATTTAGTGGAGTCATGTGACTAAAACAAAATTATTTCTTTTCTTAACTCCTATAAATATGTACAAATTCTATAGAAAACCAAAACTCTGATAAGTATTTAAAGATATATTATTTTATGGGATAAAGACTAATCAGCACTTTAAATATATCATTAAAGAATAAGAGAAATTTAAAACACAATCAATAAGAATATTTTATTCTGATTTTCTAACTAATATCCTTAAAACATTCTTGATGTTCTTGATGTACATAGAAAAGCAAAATCAAAATCTTGATAACCTTTAGAGCACCAACTTCACTTCACCCGTTACATGAGACTCAGGACCATGATGATTATGAATTAGGATGACATCAGAGGAACTGGGTCAACCTCACACATAATACCTATTAATAATCATTTAATACAATTAAATTAAAGCTTAAATCCTTTTACAATATTTATTGTCCTCCATGTCAAATCCTTTTAATTCAAACATATATATGTTTTTTTCAAAAATAAAAAAAAAATCAAAATACAGATTTATTTTTACCTGAAAAAGTTTTGTTTTTATTTAAACATTAAGTTTGGACCCATGCAATCTTCGGCTTAAATGGGTCAAGAGGTTGAACCATTTAAATTATATCAAAATTAAAATATTTTAAATAATGTAATTTTATAGAGTTGATCATAAGCCACTAGTTTATGATGACATCATTTTTGTTTAGATAAAATATATCAGAATGGTTTCGGACACTAGTTTGAAAACTCAATTACAATAGATTGATTTTTCATATTTAATTATAATAATAATATCATTACAACCTATAATTTTGATAACAAATCATATTAACATTTTAATTATATATTTTAATTTTTAAAATAAATGTATATTATTAAAATAAATTCTTAAGTGAAAGTTTAATAAAGGATGTCAAAACATATTTGTTTTTTTCACATGATTATTAAAATGACTTAAGTTTAACTAAGGACATAACCAAATAAATAACATTGACCACTAAGGATATGCATAAAACAAACACCATGACTAAAATTATGATTGAAACAAAGTTACAAATTCATTTTTTTAGTATTTATAAGATAAGAAAAGAATCAAATGATTTTTTCGATATAACTAAACTTTGTTATGTAAATTTTGTGAATTTGTGTATAAGATAATTTTAATCTATATAAAAAAAATAATTTTTTTATTTTTATCTTTTAAAAGTGTTTATACGAACTCATTAAAACAACAATTTTTTATCTTCAATCACACTTAGAGTTTTATCTCCCAAAACAATGAAGAAGGTTATGATATAATCTGTTTAACTTGTTTTAGTTTTAAGTTAGGACATGTTAAATATGAATTCGAACACACCCCATTGGTTCTAGTTAATTTCTAGCCATGCCTTCTACACGTGAGCTTATAAATGAGTTTGGACCCAATTCTTATACTACTGTTCAAGACTGTACAGTATCATTTTCTCAACATATTTCAAGTTATTTTATCCATAAAAATACAGAACCATATATATAATTAGCTGCATGTGGTTCTGATCACCGTATAAGATTTATATCACAATTTCTCATTTCTATAATAAATATTAAAAAAGAATTATAATACAACAACAATTACAAAAAAGAAATTATGAGGTAAGCTTTTATTTAACATTTTTTCTTATAAAATGTTTAATAAATTTTATTGTAATAAAAACTGAAAATTTGATATACTGTAAACTACAATTATTCGATTTTTATATTAAATTAGAATTGAGAAATATATTGAACAATAAAAAATTGAATCACTAATATATTGAAACAACAAAGGCAGTTTGGAAGAAGAAAGAAAATAGAAAATAACAGATCACATCCTTTAAAAAAGAGATGAGACAAAGTAATTAATGTTTCTGAAAGAGGAAAAACATCCACAAAAGAAGACATTGAAATGAAAAAGAACAATTTTTTAAAAAAACAATGCAGAATAATAGAGGAATATAATATTTACAGTAAGAACAATTTGATTTTGACAAAATGAGGATTATTTGAAAAAAAAAAAACATAAAATCATGATTAGATAGATCTAAGCAAAACAAAGAAAATGAACCGTAATGAGTAAATTAAGAACTATAAATAGCAAAAGCCTCGTTGCACAACTATAATTTATCAATCAGTCCAATTAGTTGGGCCCAATAATAAAATTCGAAAGCAGTTGCTTACTTCAATTTTGTTACTTGCACTATGCAACTTTTTAAAATAGTAAAAATATATTTAATATTTTTATTTTGACATTTTTTAAATTACCATGAGAATCAAGTGGTGTCGAGGTGGTAGTTGGGAGACTGAGATGTCAATGCATGGTACAGTGAGTGAACCAATTGTAAGTGGTTCCAAAAACGGTTAACACTTATAAGTATTTAAAGATATATTATTTTATGGGATAGAGACTAATCAGCATTTTAAATATATCATTCAAGAATAAGAGAAATTTAAAACATAATCAATAAAAAAAATTTATGCTGATTTCCTAACTAATATCCTTAAAACATTCTTGATGTTCTTGAGGAATATAAAAGCAAAATCCAAAATAAAAAATCTTGATACGATAAGCCTTCTTTAGAGCACCAACTAATAGACGTGAGACTCAGGACCATGATGACTATGAATTAGGATGACATCAGAGAACCAGGGTCAACTGTCAAATATAATACCCATTAATAATCATTTAATAAGATTAAATGCAAGCAAGACTTGAATCCTTTTAAAATATTTATTGTCCCTCCTTGTCAAATTATTTCTAATTGAAACATATCATATATTTAAAAAAAAAAATCAAAATAGAGATTTATTTTTACCTGAAAAAGTTTTTTGGATTTAAACATTAAGTTTGGGCCCATGCAATCCTTGGATTAAATGCCCCAAGATCCATAAATTTTATATCTGTACTTTGTTTGAATATATTATAATAATTGAAAAAATGTACCATTAATGGAAGTTGCTTGTAAGTAGAAACTACTAATCACAGTGATCAACCAACGCTTTAGGTTGAACCATTTAAGTTATATCAAAATTAAAATATTTTAAATAATATGTGGTCTTATAATTAATTTTAAATAATGTAATTTTATAGAGTTGATTATAAGCCACTAGTTTATGATAACATAATTTTTGTTTGGATAACAAATATCAGAAAATGGTTTCTGACACTGGTTGGAAAACTTAATTATAATGGATTGATTTTTCATATTTAATTAGAATAATAAAATCGTTACAACCTATAATTTTGATAATAAATTATATTAACATTTTAATTATATATTTTTATTTTTTAAAATTAAATTATTAATGTATATTATTAAAATAAATTGTTAAGTGAAAGTTTATTAAAATAAAGGATGTCAAAATATATTCTTTCCACATGATTATTAAAATGACTTAAGTTTAACCAAGGACATAACTAAATAAATAATACGACCACTAAGAATGTGAATAAAACAAACACTATGACTAAAATCATGATTGAAACAAGTTATAACTTATTTTGTTAGTATTTATAAGATAGAAAAGGAATCAAATGATTTTTCGTAAGCTGATATATCTAAACTTTATTATGTAAATTTTGTGAATATGTGTATAAGTTAATTTTAATCTTATATCAAAAAATACTTTTTATTTTTTATCTGCTAAAAGTGTATACAAGAAAATAAATTCATTAAAACAAATTATTTTCAATAACTTCAATTACACTTATTAGAGTTTTATTTCCAAACACAATGAAGAACATTATGATATAATCTGTTTGACTTGTTTTAGTTTCAAGGTAAGACATGTTAAATATGAATTCGAACACACCCTTTCCTAGTTAATTCCTAGCTATGCCTTCTACAAGTAAGGGCGTATAAATGAGTTTGGGCCCAAAAAGCTAATGTGAAAATGCATGCAAACCTATCTAGGACCTGTCAGATTTGTGTTCCAACAATTCTTCATCGTCACCTCCAACAAAAACCGTGCTTCTTGTATACCTTAACCTAAACTAAACCACACTCCAATTCACCATTACTCTGTGCTTAGTTAACTCACATGTAATGGTGCAGATTCAACCACGCATTTTGTAGTGAAACAAAGAGGAGCATTTTGAAAATCGGTATGACATCAGCCATATGGAATTAAGGGTCCACTTCGCAATACCAACAAATAATCATTTAATTCAAAGACAATAATAAATGCTAGCACCCACTAAAGGAATATATGAAGGAGGAGATGAACCCATTAAACTAACACAATTACTTTATTTACTACATTCATTCTTAACATCACAAAAAAAAGAGTTTCTTCTTTTTTTATCCCTACACAGTGATTTTAGCATTGGGGAGCAGCAAAAACCAGCCCAACATAGTTTCAGAGTAAAACAAACGTGCAGTCTCATGAAACACAAGCCGCAGGAACCAGACACTTGGAAATGAAACCCAGCATTTTCTTCTGCACATGCAACAACAAAGTAAAAAACATAGACAAATGTTAATTGTATTTGGATTAGACACCAATAAAATATTATAAATAAACAAATAAAAAGAAAGTGTGAGGTGACTCACGCGCTTAGTGGTGCGAAGTAATTCCGGAGGGATCTTATAGAGATCTTCATCGACAGGTTTGGGAAGTCTAACGGCACGAGGTGGCGGCGAAAGCGGAACGGTGTCGTCGTGTGGATGCATTTCTTTCCTCACCGGCTTCCTTGCCTGTTCCGTCACGTCGCACACTTTCCCTTGCTTTCTCATGTTCACCTTCACACCCTCTTTTTCCTTATCATTAACCATCACCATAACCTGCGCACACCTCCTCTCCTTGTTCCTCGTCGCCTGCACCGTCATCCCACCCCAGATCACCAAAATTCACCCTTTCATTTGTTTTCTTTACCCGCGACAGATAACAAATAAAATAAAACAACATGGTATAAACAGACATGCGGTTTCAGGTTTAACGTCCTGTCTCAACCACCGCACCACGCATTATTAACCATGGGTCACTGAGACGCGCATTTATGTACATAGTACCATAAACATTGCAGAGAAAGAACACGGAAAAAACAGTAAACTTTTGTTTTACTCTCCATTATAGAATAATGAAATAATAAATATTTTTAAGTAAGGTGAAAATACAATGAGCAATGATTGTTGTGGGGGTTGGGTGGGTGAGTGGTAAAAAGTAGGAAGAGTAGGAAAAGGAAAAGGACCTTTTTAACAGCGGATGGTGGCATGTTCCGAAGAGATTTCTTAAGATCCACGGCGTAGAGATCCCGATGAGGACGCACGTAAGGGTCACTTTCGCCGGAGGAGGAGCTGTAACGAACTAAACCGGCTTGTCTGGCAGTTTCGAAATACTGGGTGATCGGCAACTCGTTTGCGTAATCCCAGTTTCCGAACGCAGGTATTTGGCCGCTCCTCTTGCATTCCTGTGAAATTAAGTCAATTAATTAATTTGCGAATTGAAGCACATTCATCCAGTAATGATGAGTGATCTGAAAAACGAAAAGGGAAATGAAAAGAAGGCTTACATCCATTTTTGGCTGCAGAAAAAGAAGCAAGGAAGAAAAAAGGGGACTCGTTGGTTGTTTGGTGTGTGTGGTGTCCTACAAAAAAGAGGTTGGGGTGGGGTTGGAGGAGTGGTGGTTTGAACTATAAAGGAATGGTGAGGGCAAAAGGGTTAAGTAAAAGACAGGATCCGTAGGGAGGGGCTTCCCGAGAAAACCTCAGACAGGGATATAAATTCTCTGCCCAGAATTTGAAGGAGAGAAAAAGAATCTGAAAAGTGAAAAGTAAGGGAGGGCAGAGAGGGTGGGGTTAAGTTAAGATAAAACTTTTTTACCACCTTTCTTCTTGTTATATGATAGGAAAAGGATATAGAAATTAATGCAGTGAGTTGAGAAGAGACACAAAAGGGGGCCTAGGTAGGCACTTTGTTCCCTTTGGCACAGAGAGAATTGGTGGGAAAAAGAAAGAAGAGAGTTATGTGGGTGTTGGTGTGGTGGTTGACGGAAAAAGGAAAGGGTAAATTGAATGAGGAATGTGAAGAAGAGGGGTGGAGGGAGAGGGAAAAGGACTGGTCGGTTGTGATATGGAAGGGTATGTAGCTAGATTTGGGGAATTTAGTAAGCGAGTGAGTGTTGCTGACAAGTAGGTGGGTGTTACTGTTGGCAAGTATGACCAATCTGAAAAAGCCTTAGAATTTCAAATGCCAATGGCTGCTGCCAAACTGTCACTGTTGACTCTCTTCTCTTCTCTTCTCTTCTGCATCACTTTTGCCTTTATAAACCACACCAATGCCTAAGGACCCCCACCTTCTGTCTCTGCCCCAAACTCGCTAACAAAGTCTCCTAACTTTTTCTATGCAACTCACAACAAAGAAAGAACCAACCCAATTCCCCTCATTTACTTACTTCTTCTATTGGATTGGATCTTTTATTTTTTTTCACCTCCTTTCCGGATCTCACGCATTTGTTTCCTCTATCCATGCCAATCTACCCCTTTTTTTATTCTGAACTAAAAGCTTCAAATCAGATTTCCTTCTTTACATTCCTTATTATTTTCCCACTAGAAAGCGCAGGAAAAGTTGAAAACTTTAATAAACAATGCAAGAGAACTAATAAATATTAATTTATCCCTTTTAACATTCAAACAAGGTTTTGGCTATTTTGGAGTTTTGATTAAATTTATAATTGCAGCAGAGTCTAGGAGAATACACTCTGACATAAATATTTGATTTTGATTATAGTTCAATTGGCCAATAGTCAATAACACAGAGTGTACAAGTCAGCGAAGAAAACGGATGTGGCGAGACAAGGTTTGCAGAAAGAAAGCATACATAGTCAAACCAGGCAGCAATGAGTCAAACACGACACTAGTATATGTAGACATACCTTTGCAACGGACTATTATTAAATACTAAACACATATTTTGTAAGGAAAGGTTTAAATTTTTTTAAAATAAACACTATAAAAATAATAGAGTTTATTGTGTATAACCCTTTGGACTGAATGATAATACAAAAAAACCCTGGAGTCGGTGCATGTGTTTTATTTATTTATTTTCAATTTAAAATTACCTTTCTTAGAAGCAAATGATTCATGCAAGAAATTTTATTTGTGTATATTTTATAGAACAAAGAAAATTAAAAATATAAATGATAATATTTTTAATGTGATACATTATATCACAGAGAAGTAACATGAGTTCTTTCTTATCTTTGTTATTTGTCAAATTTGAAGAAAAAAAATCTATTTCTATTAATTACATTTTTTAAGGTTTAAATGTTATTAATTGTTATTTTCTAAACTATAATATTATTTAATAAAAAAAAGAGAAATAATAAACACATAACAAGTCAAAACAATAAATAAAAACAAAAAATATTAATTTAAAAAATTACTTTATTAATTATCTATAGAATCATAAATACAGATAATTGTAATGCGTTCATAATTATAGTCTTTATGAAACTTTAACTTATTTTAATATAAATATTCCTATGAATACTATTGTCAAATGTTGAGCTGTAACGGAAAGAGAACACTTTGTCAAAGATAGATAGAGACTTTGAGGTGTGAAGAAGAACATGGAAGTGTGCAAAACACGGTGTGCTGCTCGTGAATCGATGTAATATCCCAAGTTTGACTTAGTCCCTATTTGTTTTCAACTTAGAAAATCATTTTACAACTCTTTGAATAGAAAAAAAGTGTAAAACGCACGACTAAAATAAAACTTTACTAAAAAGTTAAACCTACAACGCACTTACAATACCAATGCATTCATATTAACCAATACGCCATAGCCAACACAAAAGTTGTGGGGGCAGCAACTGATATAGCCAATTAGCCATGGATAAATATGTCATATTTTAGACCTTTCATAATCCTTAATTAATAATTTATCAATGTATTTTCAAAGTTTGGTAATGGTATTGAATTTGAAGTATATGAGGATGAAGTAGGTTAAGATTAGGAAGTGGGGGCCTCTCTTAGCAGAAGTTTGAAAATAGTGAGATGAGATGATGGATTAGCAAACAGAAGAGGAAGACCACATGACATGACATGCCAAAATTTGCTTGTTTCCTTCCATAATACGACACTTATGTCCCCTTCTCTTATCTCGTTATTTTTTTCAGCATCCCTCTATGCATGCGTAATTCATGGAATTGGATTTGGATTTGGATGTTTTCACAGTAATGCATTGGGCAGTGAAATTATGGCATTCTCACCTATACTTCACACTCCTACAGCAAATTCATTCATTTCAAGGTAACATTTGTACCACCCTTTCAACTGCATCTCATACATCTAATCACGCAAAAGAAGGGAAATGCATTATATCTAAACACCGACACCCACTTAAGTCCACCTCTCTCCTTTCTTTCGCCTATTCTTTATATGCATTTTTCCAATACATACAAAAGCTTCTCATGGCCTACAAATTAAAGTCCAATATAAATTATTAATTTTATTTTTTTTAACTTATTATGGAAAAGTGGAGGCCAAGGGAAGTTTGAGGGCCTCTACCACATTATCCTATCCAGCTACAGAAAAGCAGAGCAACAAGTCCAGATTATGACAGTGACTGTGTATAAGTTGGATAATTTGGAGTTTAGGCCCAAGACAATTTGGGTTGACTATTCCTTTGTGGTCCATGTGTTACGGGGTTGAACCACCCACCATTTCTATAAATTCATATGTACTCTTAACCCTGCACTTATTATTGGGTTGCCCTTTACTTTTTCCTGAAAAATTAACTGATAGTATAAATGCCTTGAAGACTGAAACACGTACTAAAGAAAAGCAAGACAACAAATGTCTCATCAACCACATCACAAGTCACTCGAAAATTTCATTACAACCAAAAAGGATACTTCCATTATGATTTTTACAACAAATTTTATAAGTGAGAGATAAGAAAAGAAATCACAAGCTGTAAAAAAGTTGACATGGAAAATAATAAAGACAAAAATGAAAATGTTTCTAAGTTAATGAATACTTAATAAAACACATTGTCGACTAATTAAAAATTATGGTTTATATGACCCTGAGAAGAATATTATAAAAATTAACAAGTTTAATATCTTAAAGGACATAAAAATTAGTGAATTGTTTTTATTTCAATGATTTGAGAAAGAATAAGGGGTAGAGGAGGAAAAAAATGACGTTGAATACATGAAAGATGCCAGAGGCACAGCTATATAATAGTCTGCATATATACAACAATGATAAATGCGTTTACAAATATTTGAATATTCATGAGTATATGTCTACATAAAAGCAATGACTAAAAAGGAAGGACAACTAAATCCAAGCATTATATAATATAGTGAATGAATAAAAAGCAAAGATAAAATTAAGAGGATCAAAAGGATTTTGATGCCAACTTATATTGGACATGGTTTTCAGACTTATCTTAGTTTCCTTATGGGCAAGGCATTTCCAAAGAGCTTTTCTACTTCACTGGCTTCCATTTTGAGGCCATTAAGTATCTCCATTTCTTCTTTTGAAAGCCCTCTTAAGAAGTTTTCCTCATCTTCTTGAAATACTTTGAACCCTTCTGCCAACTTCTGAAACAATGAGACCTCCTCTTTCCCCACCTTCTCCACCTCTTCTTCTAACTGTTCAACTTCCCTCACAATGGTCTCCTCTCCTTCCTCTACCTTTTTCTCCAACCTTTCCACCAGGGAAGGCTCTGGTCCACATGTGTTATCTGTCTTGATGAACTTGCTAAAGTCTCTTCCCACACTCTTGGCTGCTTTTTCAAGTTCAGGAACTATAGATTCTGGCAACACTGCACTTCTAGTATACACAACAGCACCTCCATAACCATCCCATGCATCGTTTCTGCCTCGGTAGTATACAAATACGTAGTCATCTGGTTTATTCTCAATCTTTGATGACAAAATATACCTGCATATACATGTCCTTGTTAGTAAGTTTAGTGAAGTTTACAGAAGACTCTTGAATCCAAATATATTGCAATTGTAAAATGATTTTTTAAGGTGTGTACACGTAAAAGGAACAACAACATGTGGTATTCTTTTTCTCAACTTGGAAAGTAACATTTACTTCCTTCAAATACTTGAATTTCATTTAACTCGTAACTACTACTTTTAACATATTTAATTTCCCCTATAATTACCTTACTCGTGTGGTCTTGGTCTTGATTGATTAGTCCTATCACCGATTTGAATTATTGGACCAAAGCGTAAAAATTCAGCTTTGATGTTGAACCAGAGGTATTGGGCGTGCATGCACTACACACTTTTGTATTTTAAGCTTATATCATTTCATTTAAGCCCAAATGAGATAACCTTTGCCTATCTCGTTTCAGAATGAGATATCCTTTTGCATTCATTGGTGATCACTACGAGAGGTCTAAAGATTTGGATTCTGATGCTTGTTCGTATTTGTATTTTGGATTCAAACATCCCCTTTTCTGAATTTGTTTGCAAGCATAATTATGCCAAAACTAAATCTGATTGGGTCTCGCAATTCATTTCAAAATTTAGTTTTTACAGGCTAGATTAACAAGTTTGCGGTCTAAGTTAATTCGATCATTCTTAAACCAATGGTGTTGCAAATACAAATTGGTGTTTTCATTTGTTGATTGAATCAGAGGAGATTTTCCAGTACATAATTCAACCATTAACGACAATTGGATGCAGAATAAATATAGTGATATGATGAATTCTACCACGTGTGTGAATTACTGAATTTCTTAAATTGAGCTTCATATCACTTAAGTTTCTATTCAAATTTTGTTTGCTAAATTTTAATCTACTTATGATGGTCACAATCCCCTTTTCTAACTCCCCTAACTTGATTAATAAACTCAACTTGGTGAATGGAAGAATGACTTAGGCCGTGCCTTACACTACAACTAGGAAGCTGATTTTATTTTGGCTCCAGCACCACGCTCACGTCAATGTGCTTCATGTAGATGTACTTGCCACTCACTAAACATGTCTATGTACAATTTAAAAAGAGAGCTTATGAGTAAGAAATTACCAGTCATCTTGATAGTGAAGGTACTCGTTGTCATGATTGTAGAGGATCCCAGGATAGGAAGGATCTTGAACAAATTTCTGCACAGCGGACCTAGTAATAAATCCTTCATCTGGAGTCCGTATTCTCCATGTCAAATTACCCACAAGCTTATTGGATTCTGTGTGAAACTCGTGTAATTGGCAGTCAAAGGTATCAAAGGTAGGATTTAAGCCACTAGTGATGAACCATTTGCCACTGAAATCCGCAATGTTGAAGCTATTAACAAGGACATCAGGCTTTGGAACAGGAAATTCTCCTACATCAGATTTCTTAGGCACACATTTCTTCCGTGAGACTGCACACTCATTGAATTCATCAACCACACTGTTTTCAAACAGGTCCCCACATTTAATCTGAGAAAATTAGGAATAAAAAAGAAGCTTCCATAAGCAGGTTTAGGAGACAAGAAGAATGATGCAGGCATTAATTTCATGCAAAGCACAATACTAACTTGGCATTCAGTCTCATCAGGTCGATTGTTGCAAGTTTGGAGACAGGCAATATTGGCAGCACAAGATGGGTTTGAAAGACACTTAGCCAGTTCCAACCTGCATATACAAAAGAACATGAAATTGGAGGCCTATTGTATAATTTTCCATCATACTGCTAAGATGACATGTAAGGTATACACGTTATTATGGAAGGAATAGCACAAGAGATGGCATACCTGCAATCCTTCAATAAGCAAGCACAAGTTTTAAGAGCATCAACAGCATCAGCTGATGGAGTGGTCATTAAAATTGATACCAATATGCCAGCTACTGCCATGATGCGTAAATTACTCCAATTCCAATCTTTGAGAACAACAAGCATTCGATCAGCAACCAATTTGAATATCTGTTGCTATCAAACAAGGGGTAAGTAAACTCAGAACACGGACATTGGATATAAAGGTGTTATCTTTAGGAACAAAATTTGCATTTTCACGGAAGGGGGAAGCATGGTTGCAATAACAATGAAGTAGGACAAATAGAGCAGCAGTTACTTACTCGTGGTATTTGTGTAGTAGTGGGTGAAGAATAATCCATCCCTTGGTTGTGTTTCCCCCCTAAACTACAATAAGGTCTTAACAAGCACAAGCGTGTTGGCTTTCTGGCGGTGGAAAACACTTTGAGGACTACCACACGAGGAGCATATTTAAACCCTCTTGTTCTGTGAAACCTTAAATCACCTCTAACCTTAAGGCCTGCTTTTTCAGATACATTGGGAGTGCCTGTGCCTTCCCCATGGGATAACAACATTGAATGTGCACCCCACGTCGCCATTATTCATACACACAATATAACAATAGTATATGTATGTGTATGTCCTCACCTCCAGCTTCAATCTGATATGCCCATAAAAAAGGAGCATAAATCAGCAAGATCAACAGCGTATAATTTAGAATACAGAACAATAACCGTGGCCGAAAATGGTATGCTAAAAAGTCCAACATAAAAGGAAAACATATTGCATACCCAATAGTTGCCATTAGTCAAGTTCCAAAATTTAGTTAACATATAGTAAAATTGGTAGTAATTGAGAGCAGAAACACGATTATAACGAGCAGGGTGTGAAACATGCCTTGAGTTGTATATGAGGCAAAGTGCAGGTACAATGAAAGAAATAAAAGAATAAGATGATTGAGAAAAGAGAAGTGGTGAGTTCCGGGAAGGAAGGGAGGAGATGAGATGAGATAGATAAGAACATGATGGTGTTCGTGTGGACTGCAAACATACCCGTCACTCTGCAACCACAACGCACACGTCCACGCTTCAATTTGCTTCCAATTATCTTGCAAATGGACTCAATGTTCCAAGTCCAGTACCTTCTTTCAAGGCCCACTTCATAATCCTATCACAAAACTAAAACTAAAATCTTCTTTCTTATTTTTTTTTTCTATTTATAATTGTATATCTTCAAATAAAATATTACTGACAAAACAAGAAATTCCTCCTAATCTAATATTTTTGTCGGAATTAAGGATTTTCGGTCAAACTAGGAAATTAACCTTATCTAGAGTATGCAGAAATGTTAACAACTGATAAGAGACAAACCAAAAATATGATTCCTATCGAATCAAAAGAAAGAACTGAGATGGTAAAATACGAAACATGGTTGCTTACAAACATTCTCTTCAATTATTTTAAATTAACTAAAATTTATCAAAAGATCATAATTTTTTTTAACTTTTATCTTATACATACAAGTTACTAATAGATGTAAAAGTGAAAGGGAAATTGAAGTGCAATATTGATTATAAAGGAATTGATTGATTGAAAAGTGAGGGATAGTCGGCTAAGGGGCATGAGAATAAGATTAAAAATGTGAAAGGTGGTGATGAAAGCAAGGCATATGGCACAAGCTGTAATCTAAGGGCAGTAGGCGAGCGAGAATATCCACATCCATAACGATGTTAACGAAGAAAGCTCACACTATATCTTCTCTATTCTACTTTTTGGTTGCTCTGCCATCAACGTTACGCTGCTTCACAATGGGCTAAATTAGTTTCTGTGAAGAGTAAAAGAGGTTTGGTTTGGACATGAAAACAAAAGCCCACTTACCTCGCCACCTTTTGTTTGCACTTCTATTTCTTGCAGCATTTCCACTGTCCTCGCCACTCCTATCGCCTAATGATCTACAAGGTCAATCCTTTTCCCTTCTCTTTTCATTTTTCCCATGCCTAGTTACTCTTCTGTGCATTCAGAGTTATATATTTATTACAAACATGTGTTCTCAACCCCTTGTGTACAATTAAATAATAACTCACTTTCAATTAAGAACAACAGTTGTAGACCGATTATATAGAATACTAAAATTGTCAACATATCCGAACTCATAAATTTAATTTTGTTGTCTATTCAAATTCTTTAAAGTTTAAGGGTATTCAATATTTATATATCACTTTCCTCTTTAGAAAACGTTCAAGTAAGTTAAGAAAAAAAAAACAGTTTTTATAAACTATTATTGATCTGGATTTCTAGTCCATTAGATATTTTTTTTGGCGTTAAGTTAGACATGTCATACATTTATACTATTTTCTCTAAATATGTAAGCCAAATATAATAAACTTACACAAAATTAGATTAGACAATTAAGATCAATAGGTATTTAGGTATTGGTGTTTAGAAATGTTTTTATTTGGTAACAATTTTACCAACATGAAAAGGTTATATTTTTGAGACAGAGAAAATTAAGCAATGTATAAAAATAATTCACATAACTAATATCTTAAAGTTTTGGATTAAAGGTGACATCATTTTTTCATGTGAGCCTCCCATATGTCTCCTTGTTTTTTAGATCTAAGAGTATTTCCTCATTGAATTTTTCAACACAAGTGAGTGCAGAAATTATATAGATTGAAAGCATGGAGGGTTTACTAATATCTAAGTAACATGCATGTTATTAATCTCTATGTGTCATAAATAGAATAATACAATGACCTGTCTCGTAGAAATTGGTAAGGGCAGATCATATAGTAATTACTTTCCAATCAAGTGATGAATAGAAAATTTGAGTAGCTTCACAAAGTACTATATTCAAAGCTTTCCTTGGTACAGGTTCATGTGTGCTGAAGTTCAACACAAGCCAATATGTGGGATTTGGTGAGTGCATCGGTGTGGAAGAGAATATTTACAATTGGGGTGAGGATGGGTTCCCGACCACGTTGTGCTGTCGAAATGCTCTGACGATTTTGTCGAATGCGTTAGCTTCACAAGCACTGAGCTCGGGAGGAGAAGTGTTCCTTTCCCAAGATCAATGGAAGAATTGTTCGCAGTCATTTCAGCCGCAACAAGGGATGTCACTTGATTCATGTGGCTTTGACAGCTTGTATAGAGGCAGTTCCGTATGCTCCGACTTGATTTTGCAGGATGTTAGGAACCTGCAACAGTACCAAGACGCGTTGAACCAGTGCTCCCACTTCAACCAACGTTTTGAGCAATCTTGTGCAGATTGTACCCGTGGAATATTGAGCGTGAGAGATACTTTATATTCTCAAGTGGCCAAAAACAACAACAACGACACTGACAAAGCCATATGTGGGGTAGCAGCTATTGTTGCTCTTGCAGCTGGCAGACCAAACGATCCTCTCCTCGACAAATTTTTACGATGCTTGCCACCTTCAGCTTCAGGATCAGACAAGAGTAGTCATCTCTATCATTTTATTTTTTGAACTTCTAAACATGTTACTTTTGGTGTAAGTTAGAATTGAACCGAGTGAGAGTACTGACAAAATGTGTTTTTGGGTCCCCAGAATCTCCGTGGAAAGCCTTGGTGAGTGTGCCAGTAGTTGTGATTGTCATATTGCTTGTGGTTATTATGGTCAAATGTTTGTCCAAGAAGAAGAGTAGTAGACAGGTTGAGTTGAAAGAGATCACTGCATGGTCTGGATTGTACTGGTTCAGCAAAAGGGAAATTGATAATGCCATGAATTATGGTGGTCGAAAGATAAGCCTTGGACGTGGAAGTGCAGGACAGGTAGTTTGTTTTTATCAGAAAAAAATTTATATACAGGAGCACTTGGGGTGCTAAGTGCTACAACCCTTATTATTTACACAAAACTATATACAAGGATAAAATGAGAGTTTACTTATTATTCCAGTACTAGCATATATTATTATTATTCCAGTACTAGCATAGTATAAATTCCATATTCATATTCAGTAGAAATAAGAAAGTTGAAGATGGTGTCATTCCAGATCGAGCTCATATCTCATCATCTCTTGGTAGCCTTGCTGCACACCTCTATAGTCCAGATTCATTGTGTTTGAACCCTGCACTTGAGCTAAAAACTGTCTACAGATTATGCATACGGCCACACAAATCCTCTGTTCTACTATATTTATCCTTCTAGATAGAGCCGTAAGCATGTAAATGTGTATAGTATCTGACCCCAGAAAACATGTTTATACCAATTTAATATTTTCACCCAGCCCTCCTGTTATACTTATTCTTATCCCTTACTTTCCTTGATTAGTCCCTCCCTGGCCTCCTTTATTAGTATTCATTTCAAGGATCTTCTATTGGATACAAATGTCAATCTGAATACTAAAAGCTTGTTTTTGGGTGCAGGTATATAGAGGTGTTCTACCAAGTGGTCAAATCGTGGCCATCAAGCATTTAACAAAGAGTAACACCTCTGAGTCTTTCACTCGAGAAGTTGAAGGCCTTTCAAGGCTTCGCCATCGAAACTTGGTTTGCCTCTTTGGGTGCTGCATTGAAGGGGATGAGAGATATTTAGTCTATGAATTTTGTGCAAACGGGAATCTTGCTCAACATCTCTTAAGTAATGTCCTCTCTCCCCTGCTACTTCACTCTTCATCAATCATTTGACAAGTCTATGCGCACAATGACTTCTACTTACCTTTATTTAGATGTATAATTGCCCTATTCTTTTAGACGTACTATTGATTCTATACAAGAATTGAAGTTTCACGTCATTGATCTACTCCGATATTTTATTAGGGATAACTATTAAAGTGTAAGTTTAAGTTTAGCGTTAATTAAGAATGAGAAAGTTGATTGCTTTTAAAATTAGTTTGATGCTAATGTCAATCTGGCTATGTGTCAAACTTGCCTGTACTGCATTGTTTGTTTATATTTTTTTATTGTTGTGTAGTATTATTTGTAGGTTAAATATTATTTGTAGTCTTATGCAGAATCCTTCACTCTAACCCAATTTTGGATGGGTTAAAATTGTTACATGAAATTTCAATTTTAATGCGGGAATAAGATCAAATTTATCCATATAAATGCATCTAAATCTTTGATTCACTTGAAATGTTTTATATACGTGTATTGTTCAGGAAGAGATAGTTACTTGACTTGGGAAACAAGAGTCAGAATTTTGAGAGATTGTTCATTTGCACTCAAGTACCTCCACCATCATATAGAAGGCTGTGTTGTCCATAGAGATATAAAGGTACATAATACATGCAATGAAAGATTGGATATGTTGCATATTATGCACTTGAAAACAAGAAGCAAATATATGTACAATGTTTTCGGTTAGCACTATTGTAATGCCTCTCACTGCTTTTAATTTATAGCTTACGAACATTCTTTTGACTGAGAAATACCAAGCCAAACTGTCAGATTTTGGACTGTCAAAGGTGATGGGAATTCAAGAGAGCAAGGTTTTTACCGATGTAAGAGGAACCATAGGCTACATGGACCCAGAATACATGAGTAATGCCAAGCTAACATGTGCCAGTGATGTATACAGTTTTGGTATTGTTGCTTTGCAAATATTGTCTGGACAGAAAGTCATAGAGTTGGATCTTGATGCCAGAGATCAGCTCACTAGGAAGGTACTCAAAAATATGTTCATTGTTATTATTATATTTACATGCCATTCAACTGAAAATGAGATAATTTGAAATTTCTTTTGTAGGCAAGAGATGTGAGTATGGGAAAGCGTCCATTGTTTGATTTTGAAGACCCAAGGCTAAACGGAAAGGTTGATAAGGCAGACTTTGAAGCCATCCTTCAAATTGCAGTGTTGTGTGTTGCCAAATCAAGCAAAGGTCGCCCAACCATTGAGGTTGTTTTTGAAGAATTGGACAAGGTCTGCATGGACACCGAAACCAAGATGGTACATATATATTTGCTTCATTCTAACTACAGAGTTTGTTTACAAACTAATGTGCACTAGCCCTTTAGGGCTAAGCTTTGTGTTTATCAAATTAACAGTAGTTTTTTTCCATGCAGAAGGCAAAGAAGGATGAGAGCTCATCAACAACATCCACCCCCAGCTCCAAATCCTCCAGATCAGCTCCTCTTTGACATGAAGGGTATTGTGTAGTTTTGGTTGTTATATTGGTTTGTGAGATGAAACATGAAATGTAGTGTAAATGGAAAATTAGAAAATGAAGATATATTACATGTGATACTGTTTTCAGCATATAACTGTTACTATGGTACAGAATTGGGAGTGTGAAGTACACACATAAGTTTCCGATGTGGAACTCTTCCAATCACAGTGTTGTGTTGAACTGCTGGTCCAACAAAGTAATTCATGTGGCGGGAAGAGGATCAAATTTATTGTGCAATATCCAGATCTTAGATATATAAGACTTGTTATTATAGACTTACAGTAATAGCAATTTAGATCCACCACAACTCTTTTCTTTTTTTTTCGGCTCCATGTATATTTGGATATTTAATAATGAAAGGAACAGAATGGAATAAACATAAATAAGATTGAATTGTATAATCTGTCTGACTTTGTTGGTGTGTATTAATATCAATTATGGATGTATTTTCACATATATATATATGTATTTTGGTATGCTAAAAAGTCAGTTAAAATTAAATTTATAAATTCTTTCTTTATTATCTTACTAATAAAAGTTATTTACACTGTTTAAATCTAGTTTATATTTTAGAATTCATTTGTAAACATTGAAAATAAAAACTTATAATCAGATAGAAGGTTAAGGAAAACACAAGTGTTAGAAATAAAAAAAAAATAGAGCATTAACATCCAAAACTATTTTATAATTGTAACTTTTTAGTTAAAAAAAAGATGACCGTGATACTTTCTTTCCCATATTATCATGTATTTTTACCATTAAAAAATTATAAAGTGGTTCGCAATTGTTAAAGATATAATTTTTCTAAAAAATATTTGAGCGTTCTTGACCAAATCATATTGCTGATTATAAGGTAAATAAAATGATTGAGATATTGTGCAATAATAAAATAATAACAAAAAGATGCATTGCAGGATTTAAAAAATTAGTAGCTATGCCAAATAGTGATCAATTAGTTAAATAAGCAGTGTGTAAGTTGTCAGAAAACTTAGTATTGGAATTTAACTCCCTTCCTTAAATAAATAAAAAATAGTTGGTGAAACATTAAAGTTCAATATCTCTATTTGTGGAGAAGAAAAAATAATTCAAACTACCTACCCTTTTTCATGATTTATAAAAATGTCATCACATAACATGTATTCAATTTCTACAAATAAAAAATTACAAAACAACCACTTTTAAAAGCATGATATTTTATTCCAATAATACTTTCGTTCTTTCATGAGCACATAGATCTTTAGGTACTGAAAGAAAGAATAATCTGTAAATAAACATTTCTTTTTTAGGAATGCAATTAAGCTCCCAATTGAGTGACCTTAACAAATTTCTCATTTGAAAGATGAAAATATAATCTTTCAAGAGTTGGTGCGCTCCTCTGATATGCATCACATGGGATCAAAAGTTATAATTAATGTATACAAAACGCAAATAAAAAAATAAAATTTATAAAGAATCCAAACTCAAAATCACTTATTAGTATTTTTCTTAACTTCTAAAAACTATCAGACTTCAATGTAATTATTCCTTTTTCATCTACATGAATAAAGAAAAATGGAACTTCAAAATGCATCTATAAAGGATAAATAAAAAATGTAACTAATATGAAATAGAGAAGAGAAACAAATATTTTGTTGTAAAGTGACAAAATAAAATTAACACTTAAAATATATTTTAAATAATTTAAAAAAAATTAAGAAAAAATCACACCAGACATACATAAACTTGGTGTCCTAGGCAATAAGGAATATAACAAGTTGATAGGATTCAAATGGTTTTGAATCACACGTAACAGCGTTTCATATGAAAAAAAAGTTGTAAGAAATACTTATTGTTCATTGTTTTCACCAAAACTTTTATTTCAATTGCTTATCTAAAGTGTTGTGGACAAGATACACAAAGATTTATAAATTAAATATGTCCTCAAATCACTCTTTTATGCAAGTAGGTAATGATCTTTGTGCTAAACATCATTTTTTTTTCTTTCATTTAATTAATATATAATGATATTTATTATACATTTACAAAAATTAGAGTGACATTCCTAGAAGTTTCAGGATTTGATCTGGGCATTAGTTGTGTTGTTGGAGGTAACATATAGATATTTATTAAGTGACACATGTTATTTTTTTGGATAGAAACGAAGTAGAGCCTTTGTTCTGAGAAAAAAAAATTAAATAAGCACAAATAAGTTTATGAGACTAACATTCTTTTAATAATATATGTACATAAAATAATGATTTGATATCTCCTTTGGATTTATTTACTTACTTATTCATTCATTCATATTTATCTATATCTATATTTATTTATCTATCTATATATATATATATATAACAAATAATTTGATGAAAAAAATAAAAAATAATTTTATTAAAATTAGGTTACTTTAACTTCATTTTTTAGGTTTATAAAAGATTTTTAAGAGGACAATTTGCTGTTAATAGAAAATTTAAAATATTTTATGATAAAATATATTATTTAGATAAGAAATTTGAAAAGAGATTAAAAATTTTAGAATTTTATAAGAATAATTAATTTTTTTTTTAAATTTTATCTTAAAAATTAAAATTAAATTTTTTTCATATTTTCTTTTCAATTTGATTTCGAGTGAAAATTCTAATTTGACTATTTTTATATTTAAAGGTGTGATCAATGAATAAAATATTAAATAATCTAAATTACTACATCTCATCAATCTTTAAAAAGAAGTCCTGATTTCATTTTCTTACACATATTTTAAATGTTGTGCTTATATAAATTTCTTCCACAAACGTACAACATTTTCAAACAATTGAAGAGTCAATGTAAGAAAAAGTAAAAATAAACTTGATATAAATTTCAAAAGATATTAACATAATATACTATATTATTCTTAAAATCAACAACTTTGTTCAATCCACAGTGTTACACACTAATCTTGAAGATTTCTTGTAACAAAAATCAGAATCCTAATCCATCATGTGACTAATTCCTTTCACTAACTCTTCTCATTATCTTAATGCTTGTTATGGTGTTATTGTTTATACACTCACATATTTCGATCTGATTGTACTTCATGTGCAAGTGATCGGTTCAACGTTTTTCTTTCAACATTTTCTCATTTTCTCATTTCAGCATTAGTTGAGATATTATTTGGGTGCAGAAACACCACAAAGATGAGATCTCTTACATTTTTGTTTGGCATCAACGGTAGGAGATGAAGAAGAACGTCATGTCACAATCTTAGAACGAACACTTCCATGCTCTAGCTAAGCTAACAAAGCCAGCATTCACATTGTTATCTCCACCAAATCATATCACATATGATATAATATCACACCTTAGTTGTCTCATATTCATTTTCCACTCCTTAAATACGAGGTTTGTGTCTCACATTCTCTTCCTCCCGAGCAAGTAATAAAAGTGAACACAACACAACAAGTAATGGGATCGTTTGCAAGGCATAGGAAAACGAGCCACATCCTCAAACTGGTGCACCCTGGAGGCTTTGTAGAGGTACACACCAACCCAATCATGGCTTCTCAAGTCATGAACAAGAATCCTAGGCACTATGTCACACGACCTGACTTTTTCCAGTTTCCTTGTATCGTGGTCAGCCCAGAATCCATTCTCACACCTGGCCACGTTTTCTTCATCGTACCTTGTCACACCGTATGTCGTTTGGCGAAGTCCACCAACACCAACAACACCCTTCTCTCTCATCACTATTCCTATCAATCTTCTCTTCCCCACGGTCACTGTGGAATCTCAAACCCCATCAAAATTCAATGCTTCCAAAAAAACTTCTCGCTGTTCAGAGAGGCTCACAAACAAACCAAAGGTGGTAAAATGCATCAATCTTCTATCAGAGAAAAACCTGTTTATTCTAGCTATTACACTTCACGTGACGTGAGTATCAGAGAAATGAAGTCACAGACTCGTACCAGCCATTCTGAACAGACCCCTAAGCTAAAACCGTGCCTCAAGAAGGATAAGAGCCACGATGCTAGATCGCGACGTAATCTTAAAGTATCATTTGTGTTCAACGACCACAACGAAGTCTATAGTCAATCCTAATCCATGGTTAAGGATTATCGAAATTCCTTATCAGATCATCGCACATATTATATACTTAGTTACAAGTTACAGCTACTTTTAAAATATTTGTTTCTCTTCCTTTTATGCGATTTTTAATTTCTTTTCCTCTGCATATGTAAAGTGGATAGTTAACAAGAATTGCAGTGTAAATTGTCTCAGTGGTAATTCCTGAATTTTCTTCTCCTATTCCCTGTTAATCAATATATAACGATTTATAATATCCAGAGTAGAATCATCCCTTTATAAATCAGTTTTGAAAAATTAAATTAAACATAACTATACTTATCAAAGGATTCATAAATATTTAATCTTCATAAAATATTCATTTCTTGATATAAGGATGTAATTCTCTTCTTATAAATCGGTTGTATAAGTTGAAGTTTTCATAAACAAATAGCTAGAGAATTCACTGGTTGATGAAGTTGAGAACTCATAGACATAGTCATATATGTGAACCTTGAAAAGATGGCATTCCAACAACATTCTTCTCATAGGTGTTACTAAAAATAATTATTGTGGATCCAAGGAATCAATAGGGATGGATATCCATGGTAGGACGGAAGATTTGATTCTCACATGCATATATATAGGATGACAAAAGGAACAACATCTGAATTGCCAAAATTATTACATAATACAGATGAGGATCACTATTTCCAATAATGGCAACAATCCTCTATGGAAATTCACTGTTATCGTCTCTCTTTGTTCATAAACTAAAGATAGATACATAAACATATCCAAAACCTACTAAAAAAAATAAGTATAATGTGTGTGTGTATTTGAGGTGTTATATGGTTGTTGGAGTTTTTCTGAAAATAGCGGATACCAGATACTGTTATCTTTTTCGTTTCACTCGACCATACATACTAATGTATAAACAAACATTGACAGAAGTGTACAAAGCATGATATGATGCCCAATTAAGTTGTGGTTGCAACCATGCACGCATTGATATCGTGAATGAACATTTGACTATTGTTATGATTCCCTGCTTTTGGTATGATCTAGATGCTTGCTGCTCCTTTCCTTGGACCTTATGCTGCTGTCATAGTCTGAGTAAACACTCTCACTACTAATTAGGCCAATTGAAATGTTCCCTTCTGATGGCCTGCTTCCGCTACGCTCAATAACATCACCACCATCATGACTGCTACTTGAATTGGATGAACCACTTTCCTTGTTACTTAACACTTTGACAGAAGATTTCTTGCTGCTCTTTTGCTTCAAAGAAGCTTTTTTACTGCTCCTCTGGTTTAACGAAGATTTCTTTTTCCTACTTTTCCTACTTTTGCGGCCGTTTGAGACGCGTCCCTGTTCTGAATCTGAATTGGAGCTGCTTCTTCGGCTAGAGGAAGCGATTCCATTCTTTGATTCGGTGCTGCTCTTGCGGCTCGATTTGGAGTAGAACTCCCTGGCCTCTTTACTGTCTTGAGGACTGTAATTATGTTGGTTTTCATTCTCATAATAATCATACTCAGTTTCTGAGGCGTCTTCACTTTCTTGGTATTTTGCACTAACCTGGTTATTTGCGGTTCCATTGTCTTCGTCAGAAGAGCTGTCTTCACCGGAGGAGCCACGACGGTCGTTTTCGCCGGCACCACCCTCTGGAGTAGCGGTGGAAAGAAAACTGAGAGCAGTCACAACATCACTCATCAAAGGACGGGCTGCTGGTTCTTCCTGCAAGCACATGGCTGCAATTGCAACAGCTTGGTTCAGATCCTTCTCTGGGAAATCTTTATGCAGATTTGGATCTGCCATATCTGGATATCTCTTTGGATCCCTAAATATGGGTTGTGCCTGTTCATTCATCAAAAGGGAAAATGCATATAATGAACAAAATAGATATTTGGGATCAAATTAACCTGTTTGACATTGCCATCAAAGCAACCTAAACATTTTTATACAACAACCCATTTGTTAAAGGAAAAAACTTGGATACATTACCTTGGATACCTTTTGTGTTGTTCATCAATCAGAATCAAATCAAGTTTCACTTCCATAATTTTATGTACAAAACAAACCTTATTTTCCATTATTGAATTTTGATTGAAGAACAATACTAAAATATACGAATTCTGTCCAAGAATATAAAAATGTCCCCATCATAAGAACAGCAGAAAACAATGTCCAAATTAAAGAGGTTGTTATAGGGTATACCCATGAAACTAGATTTTGCTCATCGTGCGATCTTGTGGTGTCAACCGCACGCCGTCCAGTAATGAGCTCTAGCAGGACAACTCCGAAACTGTAGACATCTGATTTCAAGGTGAGGTTACCTGTTCTTACGTACTCGGGAGCACTGTAACCATAAGTGCCCATAACTCTTGTGGGAACAATGTTCATCTTATCTTTGCCAGCAAGTTTGGCCAATCCATAATCTGATAGTTTTGCATTGAAATCATCATCCAGCAAGATGTTCGAAGATTTCAAGTCCCGATATATAACTGAAGGGTTGGCCTTGTCGTGCAAGTACCATAGTCCTTTCGCCGCATTTGATGCTATTTTCATTCTGCTGTACCAATCTAAAGCAGGTTCATCTGGTTTCCTCTCTGTTATAAAACCAAACACATGTTTTATTTTGGTTTTACAAACTACCCTTTTACCAAAACTAACAATGTAAGTCAATAAGCACAATAATCTTATACATGCATGTGTCAAAAATTTAAGAGGGAATATGCAAATGAGGTGTGAGTGTACCAAGAAGACGGCCTTCTAAAGAGCCACCTGGCATGAACTCATACACCAAAAGACGTTGATCTCCATCAGCACAATAACCAGTGAGTTTGACGAGGTTGTCATGGTTCAAGAGGCTTAACATCAAAACCTCAACCAGAAACTCCTTACTTCCTTGCACCCCATTTCGGTCGAGTTGTTTCACTGCTACCACCTAAATAGGGGAACAAACACACATGACATCATGACACATGCAAACGTGAAGATATATATAAATTGAATTTAATTGTTTTCTGTGCACTAAAAATTGAAGGGCTTGTGATATGACCTGCCCGGTTGCAGGAATTGTTCCCTTGTAAACTCTGCCAAAGCCTCCTTCACCCATCAGGCATTCTTGCCGGAAATTCTTTGTTGCAATTGCAAGCTCACGGAACGTGAAATTTTGTGCTTGAATATTTGAAGTATCAACACTGTTTGGATCATCTCCCTTTTGTTTCTTTACATCTGCATGTCACCCCCAACGTTTAAATGGCATTTCTATTCTCTCACGTCTCTTGTACATTTTGATTAAATGAATGACATTGAAGCAAGTAATTTTAATTGTTTATATTGATTCATCTTACCCTGAGGTGTTCTTGTTGTTATAACGTTTTCTTGTGATGAAAGCCCTTGCTGCTCCCTCTTGCTATTGCTTTTCTTACTCTTTGAAAAACACGGAAAACAATTCATTCTTCTAAATTTCTAGAACAAAAAACAAAAGGTCCAAGTAGGATTCTTGGTTGGTGTATATATATGTATAGTGTATGTGCAGGTTTTGGTTCTAAACAATATTTTCATTCAATTAAAAAGAAAGCTAATAGTGATGCAAAGGTGAAAAATAAAAGCCTCCATGAACTCTGGTTAAATTGAGCAATGGACGGAGGTTCCCCCAAGTGAGATTGAAGGACCCCGCATAAAGGGAGCAGGGGCTATAAATTAAAATGAATGGGAAATGAACAGCAGAAGGTGAAAGGAGGAGGAGTTAGACATGCATGTATGAGAGGAATAGCAAAAAGATGACATTTTCTCAGAAGACTCGGAGAGAAAAAGGGGGAATTTTTGGTGGACATCATTCTGAGATGTCCCTTTTAGATGGCTTCCTACAAATGTGGAACTTATATTTCACACTTTTACTATTGTCTTCCAATCCAACCATGCATGGCTGGCATCTAACGTTTTCCTTTGTGGTTACATTTTCACTCCAATCTTTCTTTCCATAAATATATATGATTATCTTAGTTCCATTTTGCCTATGACAATTGTATATATCATCATCTCTATGGCTAAAACATTAATATTGTCATTATTTTACATTTATGCTATATATAGATTGCGAGTTTCACCTGAGTACAAATTGGAATAACGCAATGCAGTTACATAGAGTTCTTTAACAAAAAATTGGCCTGGTTTATAGAGTGATTTTGTTGTTTTGTGATGAACATAAAGTATATTATTTTAGTTGTAATATGTGGTGGGTGAAGGTGTGTAAATGGTATCGAATTAGATGATGCACATGGAAACCAAATTTGTGGCACATGGTATGAGAGAGCCAAGGAGTAAACACATCAAAAGATGTCCCAGTTGCAGTAAATATGTGAATGGAACATAAAGACACTTCCTTCCGTACCTTTGAAGATACTATGCTAAACCCCATCTCGTCATACTCAGTCTACTCCACATCAAATCCTATCATTGCTCTACAATTTCCCTGAAAACCTACACTCATATCTTGCATCTCTTTAATAATTTTACTTTTTATATTTTTCTTAAAAGTTTATAAGGAAATTTATTAAACATACTCAATAATTTTAATATTTTTGCTACCCTACACTAATTATGTGTTGGTCTAAATTTTTTAAATGCATATATAATAATTTTCCCTTGTTTTTTTTTTTTTTTGTCTTGCCTACCAAAAACAAGAGCATTTCAATGTCAGAATTATCACGTTCTTGACCCACTTGTCCTTTTTCTTACTCCGATCAAGGAGATTCAGTTCCTTCATGAAGCATCCCTTCAGATTTTTTATCATGTTTAATGAGTTTTTTTTTTCTATATACGGTTGGCGTGACAAAAAAAAATTATGAAACAATTTGAAATCATTAATACGTGACTTTTAATTTATAATATAAATTGAAAAACTGTTGTTTACAGTCATAAATTTATAATACATGACAATTTATTATTCCTTCCATTGCTTATAATTTTAACCTTTAAAAAAAAGAGTAAATTATAGTGGCATTCATCAGGTTTTCTCAAAGTATTTTCGTATTCTACTTTTTATAAATTCTACACAAACTTTTATTTTATTTTTAAAATATTATAATGTCGCTATTTTTTACATTGTATATGCAATTCTTTAATTAAAAAACATTAAATCCCATATCAAAGAGATCATTGTAATGGTAAAAGAAAGGAAATGTAAGTGTAATTTGAGAAATTTTTCTAAAGAAATTCAATTTAACTGATTCATACCTTTTATCTTTTAATATGTTGTTTTTTTTAATTCTCAAATTGATTATTTTATGTCTGGATCAGGTAATGTATTTACTGCAAAGAGTGAGTGTTTCAGTAGAACTATTTAAAATAAAATACTACATGTTCTTGAGTAAATAAATAAATACAATCTAGGTAAATTCATAAAAAGTAATGGCAAAATACATGAAAGTACTACTTATAAGTTGATTATTCGATTATCCAAATTTAATATAGTTGTATTTGAAGTTTGTTAAAAAATCTGCAATTCTAGATTTTATTAGAGATTTCTACATAAACATGTTGATTAAAATTAAGATTTGAGTCATGTTTATCAACATTACCTTAATATTTAAATATAAAATATATGATTAAAAAATTATAAGAGTTGTTTAAAAATATCTAACATAATAGAGTTCATTTGTAGTAACATAAGGATTTAGATGGCTTGATAAAATAATTTAAAGTAAAGTATGAATTCACAATAATTTTTTTATAAGAAATTTGCATGTTAGATTTTGTTAGATGTGAGGTGTGAGCACGAGGCGAACACCAAAGGAAAAGGCTTCACGGAAGAGCGTCCGCAGGGTATAACTATCGGAACGGAGCATTATCATGTTATTATTACTTCACCAAATCCACAACGCATTGTTAAAATGCTACAAAAGTTGTTCTTTGACGTGGATATCTTATACCGATGCTTTTATTATGCAATAAAGATAAAAAAAACTTTTTCTCTTTCTATTTATTCTTTATCATATACACTGTTTGAACGAGAAAACACGTCATAGAAGAATAAATATATATAATTTTTTAATTGGTTCAACAAAATTATATATATATATATATATATATATATATATATATATATATATATAATATGAAGTAAAAACTCAATATTTTATATAATTAAATTTAAATTTTGCTGCTCGTTTTCTCTCTACTTCTCCGCGGTTTTTCATTTTTATTCCGCTGGGTTCTCTATTGTTCGAATTTAAGCGTCGGTTACTAGTTATCGATGACTTTATCAAATACCCAACACGTTTCATTGTAGACAATGGAATATTTTAAGTAATTATATATATTAACTCAAACCAATAAATCTCCATGAATATGTGTAATTACAATAAATTAAAGCGTTTCTATTGGGAAACCATGTTGAGATGCATAAAAATTATAGTAAATACTAAAATATTATGTTTCTTAAAATGTATACTGGTTAGTATTTATTTAAATCTAAAAACAAATGCTAATCTTGCTTGAAATGATTTTGAGCATATTTGTTTCTCCAGGATAATGACTAGAAAGTAAACAAATATTCTCAAACGTCGCACCTTTCTTTTATCTTCATACCAAAAGGCTTTCATATTTTTTTGAAAAACTTCCCAAAATTTATTTATTCGAACCACTGATTTTCATTTGACTGAATTAAGTCTGGATCTGACATATAAAACTGAAATATGTAAAATTAAACGCTAGAAGTGCATTCTTTGTATAACAAAAGCATATTAATAATTTACACAACATTCTTATTTCGTCTTTTAATTAAGTATTTTTTTTTATGTGGTGTTTCTTTTTACTTTTGTATTTTTCATGAACCTTTTGTTCTTTGTAAAAGAAAAGTTATGGTATAGTATAATTTGACAAAAAAAAAGGTATTATAAATAAAAATCCTTGCTTGGAATTGTGCGGCAAATAAAAATGCAAGATATGAACGAAGCTTAACCGCTAAGCTTGCCCGTATTCAAATTCACTACTTCTATATAGGGCACACCATAGACCGACACAAAGCGGAATCAATAAAAAGGAAGGTGCATTCTTTGTTAGTGGTATCTATTATTATGGTTACTGATAACAGTAACAAGGTCATGGTGGTGGAAGCAGAAGAGGGTGGCGGCGGTGGCAGCGGTGGCGGTTGCGAGTTCGAGCATCTCCCAGAAGGTTGCATAGCGAATATACTTTCGTTCACCACTCCTCGTGATGCCTGCGTTCTCTCTCTGGTCTCATCCTCCTTCAGATCCGCCGCACAATCCGACGTCGTATGGGAGAGGTTCCTCCCCTCCGATTTGCACGCCATCGTTTCCCAATCCTCCAAACCTCTCTCTTACTCTTCCAAGAAGGAACTCTACCTCCACCTTTGCCATAACCCCCTCCTCATAGACGCCGGTGAAAAGGTAATTATTCAAATAATAAATCACTTTATCCGCATAATTGTCAATTAACAAGGTAATTATTCAAATGATAATTGTCAATTAACAATAATAATTATTCACCAGAGCTTTGCACTCGATAAACCCAGCGCCAAAAAATGCTACATGCTCTCTGCTAGAAGTCTCTCCATTGTTTGGGGAAACACTCCTAGGTACTGGAGATGGACTTCGGTTCCAGCGGCCAGGTAATTTTTTTTTTAATTAATTCTCAGATGTTTTTATTTATTTATTTATTAATTATCTGAAATTGAACAAGGTATCGAAATTATGTTCGTTTATGTGTTGTTTTGACGTAGGTTTTGGGAGGTGGCGGAACTTGTTAGTGTGTGTTGGTTGGAAATGAAGGGAGGGATCAAAGGTCGCATGTTGTCCCCGAATACGTTGTACGGGGCGTACCTTGTGTTTAGGCAAAGGAGTGGCGGCGCGTACGGGTTTGAGAACCAACCGGTTGAGGTGTCGGTTGGGATTGCCGGAGAAGGTGAAGCTCAGCGGCGAACGGTGTACTTGGAGGCGGCGACTCCTCGAAGGCCACGTCACCAGATTGTGCCTCGAATATTCAGCCGCGTTCGTTCTCGTTTTCTGGATAGTTTTGATGCGGCGCCGCCACCGCCACCAGCGCCTCCCCGTGTTGATGATTCGGCGGTGGGAGGTGAGCATCCGAAGGAGAGAGACGACGGGTGGATGGAGGTGGAATTGGGTGAGTTCTTCAACGGCGGCGGAGGAGGAGAGGAGGAGGTGGAGATTGGGGTGTACGAGGTGAAGAGTGGGGAGTGGAAAGGGGGCATTCTCGTGCAAGGAATCGAAATAAGGCCCAAAAGCAAAAATTGAAACCATGCCCAATTTACGATGTTATTTTGTTTGTGTCTACTTTTGCCTGCACGTAGCAATTCAAATAAGCTGGTGTAGAATAGAACTGGAATGATCTGTATTTTTAGTCTATGAGATTACTCTCAATTTTATAAAATGGAATTTGCTTCGCCTTTTAGCTTATAATGATACAAGATAAACTAAACAAGATGAAATATTTGTTTAAAGTTACCGATTAATTGATTAGCAGAAGATTTTAAAATTTCGTGGGTAGAAGACTATTAATGTAGCCTTATTCTTAATAGAATGTAGTTTTTAAAAAAAATAGAAGGATCCATTAATGTACACTCTCTATATTTATATATTATATAAGTTTAGGGAAATAGGAAACAACACAAAACAAATAAATATACTAGTTAAATACACTAATTTATCTGATTGAGAGATCAGAATATATATATATATATATATATATATATATATTTAAGTTTATTATTTTACAATTTATTTAAATTTATAAATCTATAAATCAATAATTAAATAGCAACTAAATCTTAATAATAACATGTATTTCTTCTTTTATATATACAAAGTCACTTTGAGTCAATTGGGTGTATTTCTTCTTGTATTTCTTCTTTCATAGATATGGAGTCAATTGGGTATATTTTTTCTTTCATAAATATAGATTTACTTGGAGTCAATTGGGTTTTAACTGTACACAGATTGGCTCTAGCTTATTAACATTGTATTTGACTCTGGCTCATTAACATTGTATATATAGAAATAGGAGTCAAACTACATTCTTGATTGGTTTAGGTGATTGGTTTAGGTTTTAAGAGAAGCATTGTGATTAATCTAAATTTTGTAATTAAATTTGACTCTGACTCATTAACATTGTATATATAAGAGTCAAAGTGATTAGTTTAGGTTTCACAATTTGGCTCTGGTGCATTAACACTGTATTTATAGGAGTCAAACTACATTATTGATTGGTTTAGGTTTTAGGAGAAGTATTGTGATTAGTCTATGTTTCACAATTTGGCTCTGACTCATTAACATTGTATTTATAAGAGTCAAACTTGATTTAGGTTTTAGGAGAAGCATTGTGATTAGTTTAGGTTTCACCTGTTCGTGATTGTCTAGTCTGTTGTTGTTCATGATTGACCGGTGAGCTGACATCATTATATCTCACATCTCAATCAAGATTGTCTATTATAAAGCCTTGACCAAACACATTATGATTAGTCTAAGTTTCAGTTCAGGGTAACATTTGTCAATTTGTTGTTATTCTTGATTACCTAGTGAACTAACACCATTATGTCATGTTGTAATAGAATAATTTCAATAAAAAACGTTTATTAGAAGGTCTTTACCAAACATATGCCCGATCGTGATGGTATAATATTTATATTTAAACAAGTAAATAAAGAATTTGTGTATTATTTTTTACAATTTTCAATATTATTGTAACATTATTTACAATTTTTAGAGTCAAATTTGAAAATGTGTATTTATTTTTACATAGGTCTGGAGCGAATTCGGGTTTCAATTTTAGTCAGACTGGTAATTTAAGGGATTGAATTTCGTATCTAAAGCTGATTCATTGGACTGTATTTACAAGAGTCAAACTATACAAAAGCATTGTGATTTGTCTAGGTTTTAAGAGAAGCGTTGTGATTGGTCTAGATTTCAGGTTAAAATAACATCTGTCAGTTTGCTGCTGTTTGTGATTGACTGGTGAGCTGACATCATTATATTAGGTTCAGAATAACATTTGCCAGTCTGTTGTTGTTAGTGTCTGACTGGTGAGCTGACACCATTATATCAGATTGTAATTGAGCACATCTCAATCAAAACTGCCTACTACAAGGCATTGATCAGAACACATTGTGATTGGTCTAGATTTCAGGTTATAATAACATTTGACAATCTGTTATTGTTTGTGATTGACTGGTGAACTGACACCATTGTATTAGGTTGTAATCAAGCACATCTCAATAAAGATTACCTATTATAAGATATTGACCAAGCACAGTAAACACTAACTTTACAATATTTATATTTAAACAAGTAAATAAAACCACCAACATATATTTAAACAAGTAAATAAAACCACCAACATATATTAAAGTATAGAAAATATGATCACCTTAAGAAGACTTTGTTAAAAAATGATGTAATTGTCTTATTCAATTAAGATTATTTTTCTTAATTCATTAAATATGTGTGATTTACATATTTAATTTGAAAAACATAATTTATATCATAAATTACAATTCTTCTTAGAAATTGTAATTCAATGTTAAGATAAAATTTTTTATTTGTTTATTAAATAAATAATAATAACAAAATATATTAGAAAAATTATGAGACGTAAATTAATGAAAAATATATATGAGAAAATATACAAACGTTATATATTAACTATAATGATTACATTTTCAACGCTTATGTTTTTCTATCATTATTTTTATCATATATTATATGTAATATTATATATTATAGATAATTAATCTGACCTGTTAATTTGAAATTAAATAAAAAATCATTTACCTTAAATTACAATTCAATCCTATTATACAGCGGATTAAATATAATATCACTGTTGATGAATACTTAATGTAATAAGAATAAAATTGTCTTTTAAAAAATTATACATAATGTAAATATTGTCATTTTAACTCAAGTTCTCAACAATGTTAACAATTTTTATAATTTTTTTATAATAACACACAGAAGTAATCAATACTGATAATGATTTCAGTTCAAAAATGTATATGAAGTGAGTAAATATTGATGACGACTTTTATTACTAAAATTATTATATTAAGATAAGATTTTTATATTAAATTTTATCTGTCAATACAATTATATGTTATAAGTATATCTTTCCTTAGTTAAGACCACCTAAAAAAAATGTGACAAAATTTGTTTAGTGTATTTTTTTATTGTTGTCTTAATTACCCATTCTTATTTTATTTATTATTTTCTTTACCAAACACATTGTTATAAAATGATTTTCTTAAGAATTCTCTTAGTATTCTATCATATTCAGAAGAAGTGTCAATGATTATTTTTCACAAGGAAAATTGATTAACTATATTTAATGAGTTAAATCTTTTGAATTATGTTTTTTCATCTATAACATTTTTATATTTGTTAATTTAGTTTAAACCTATATTATGAAAATCGAATGAATGGATCCCTTGGATCGAAAACCAGTTTAAACAAACTATTAGATAATTTTTTAAAAAAAGAAACTAGTAAAAAAATGAAAAACCAGCCAAAATTCAAAACTAGTAAACAACTTATTAAACCTAAAAAAATAAAGTAAAAGGAAAATTATTAAGTCACAAATTTAATTTAAAAAAACCTAAAATATTTATTATTATTTTTATTGTATATATAAATTTTTTATTATTAGTAAATATTGATCTATAATATTCAAATTTTAATCTAAATAGGATAACATATTCTATTTAAATTTGGCATATATTTAAATGTTTGCAACTTGAAAACTGTGTTTATTTTATGTTTTAGTATAATAAATTATCATAATGTATTTTGATGCCATTTTATATATTACTACAATAATTTTGTTAATGTCAACTGGACTCTAATTAAATGATTGGACTTAACTCTGTTCAAATTAGTACAATTAAATATATTTCTCCCATATCATTATATAATTTTTATTCTCTTTATTCTCCTTATTCTCCTCTCTACATTCATTCTCCTCTTAACTTGAGAAGACAAATTTCATTATCCTAACATAATATATATATCAAATATATATTTTATCTTCAAAATTTAAATACTTTCTGTTTTTTATAATCTAAAACACAGGGATGTTTCTGATTTAACATCAACTAAACGGGTTAAAACACTGGAAATAAGAAAACCAATTACTTGTGTGTATTATATATATATATATATATATATATATATATATATATATTATTTTATTTGATTTCTTATCTTTTCTAATCTATAATGTTGAATATTTTCAGTGTAACTTAAATTTCAATATAATTTTTAAAAAAGTGATGAATATTTCAAAATAAGAATGTATCACAATGCAAGTTATTTACCATAAATTCAAAAGATTCATGCATTAAAATAAGATTTATAGATTTTAATAATGATATAATATGGTTAAAGTATTTACTTTTTATGAATTTTAGTTGTATAAAACAAACATTTATTCTATATAACGCTAAAATACTTGTTAGAATTTCGTTTTACGAATTATAAGTCCGGATTGAGCAGTTTCAAAATTTACAATTTCTGAAAGCTAAATCAAATGATTATTTTTTATTATTACTTCACACGGATAATGAGGTGTTTTCAATTTATGAAATAAATTAATAATCTATAAAAACAGTCATGTGTGGTACTACTTTGAAATAAATAAATAAATAAAAATGATAGTAGATAAAAACATTTTAGCAAATTTGTAGTACCCTACTCCGGAACGGAAATCAAAGAAAAAGAAAAGGAAAACAACACAGAGAAGAACAAAAAGAAACAGAAATTTGTTTTACTACGGTCCACCATCTCCTCAAATTCAAGAGACCGAAGCTAAAGAACTGCGACAAGAAGGACGAGGAGGAGGAGGAAGAAAAAGAAAAACAGCAGCAACAACTGCAGCACAAATCGTGAATTTCAAACACCAACAAGTGTGAGCAAACTAAGGTACTCTTTCTCTTTCTGTTTTTTTTTTTTTTTTTTTTTTTTTTTTTT
>Ga0209489_100090_pt1 | contig 123931 bp, 143 predicted proteins | sample SiratrowhiteBW_FD_187527 | JGI IMG/M metagenome (GOLD analysis project Ga0209489, IMG submission 187527) | Root nodule microbial communities of legume samples collected from California, USA - Siratro white BW (SPAdes) (version 2) | ecosystem: Host-associated > Plants > Roots > Nodule | place... | reverse complement strand
GTCAGCCGCTTGACCGTCGCACAACTCGTTGCTTCGGCTCGATCCAAATCAGCCCGCTCACCCGCGGCAGCCAAATCCCCATAGCGCCTGCGGCAAAGCCTTACGTTCCCTCAAGCGCGGTTTCCTCCCTTGGAGGCTTTCGGACGCCAGCCGCCGAATACGCGGCGCCGTCCCTCATGCGGCCGGCATCCGAAACCCTTCACAGGAGCGGAATTCTTGCCGATGACGCGCTTCCGACGAAAAAAAACGAACGGACTTCGAAATCTTTGCGGCGAGAAGGGCGGTGTCGATGGGCTGGTCACCAAGAGGTTGTAAGGTCGATCATGTGAACGGCCGGATGCAAGGTTCCGAGCACCGCAACAATGACGAGGATGCCCAGTCCGAGTGCTATCTCGATCGCACTGTTATGGATCAGTTGACGAAGCGCGATGGAGGATTGTTCGTTTCCGCTGGAAGCAAGCTGCGGCGTCAACCGAAAACGGTTGGTCGCAGCGAACGCGAGCATCACTGCGAAGATCGCCAATTTGAGCGTCAGCATGCGCCCATATTCGGTGGCAACGAGCCCATGCAGCGAGCCGACCAGAATGCCAGCGTTGACAACGCCACTGAGCAGGATGATGGCCACGCTGACAATGCCCAGCGTCGAAAACCGTTCGATGGCATCGCGGGCGAGCAACATGTTTTCGCGTATCTCGGTGATCGCCAAGAAAGTGATCAGCGACACCAGGCCGCCGATCCAGGCTGCCGCGGCCACTCCATGCAGCGCATCTGCTGCCAGATGCAGATAGCCGGTCACGCCTACGGTCGAGCCGGCATGGCCGGTCCAGGCAAGGCTGCCGGCGAACCCGGTCGCCGCGGCGAGCTCCAGCCATTGTGTGGTGACCGCACGGTCACAGGCAGGCAGGCTGCCAGGCAGAACGCAAGACCTGCGCGAATGGCCGTCACCTCGCCGAACTGGGTTTCGTTAATGACCGTCGACAGCACGTCTGCGGTCAGAGCCTCGTTGAGCGGCATGCCGCTCATCGAGGCCGCCTGCAGCAACAGCCAAATCGCGCCCGAGACCACCGCGAGGACGAGACAGACCCAAATTCCACGCCGCGTCCGGCTCCGGAACGAGATGGCCGCCGCGGCGTGGCCCCGCAAGACCGGCAGAGCGATGAAGCGGTCGAAAATAACGCTTCCGACTGTCATCGCTGTAGCCGCGAAGTGCACGGCGCGCGTCGCAATCATCGGCACTCCTGCTGCGGACCAATCCATCGCAACAGTGCTCTAGGGACCGACCTGGAAGGTAAAGCTCCCATCGGTCGTGTGGGTGTCGACGGAAAGCACATGCCAATTGACGTGGTAGGTCCCGACACCGCCGCCTTTCAGAGAGACCGATATCTGGCTGCCGTTCACGCGCGCCCTTCCCGCATCGACGCGCTGGCCGGAAGGACCGGTGACCGTCACCGAACTGAACGCCGGCTCCAGCTTCTGGGTGAAGTAGAGCGTCACCTCGCGCGGCGGACTAGCCACCTTGTTGCCGACGCGCGGCTCGGCATGATCGAGAAAGGCGTGGGCGTCTGCCTTGCCGGTCGCAAACGACAGCAATAGCGCGATGATCAGGGATGAGCGTCGCATGATCAATTCCTGGCAAACGGGCTGGCGGGTTGCACCGGCCCGCCAAAGATGGGCCTGCCGATGCCGCGGGGATCGATGTCATCGAGATAGAAGTGCAATTGGCCGATAACGCCGACATTGGTCCCGCTTTGCCGGTTGATCGGGATCAGCGCCTCGACTCCGATTTGAAAGGTATTTCCGACCCAGAGGAATCCGGGGTTGATGGTCCCTGTGGTCTTGGTACCCGACGTCAATGTGTTCGCTACCGGCGTCTGCAGCGTCGCCTCGACCAGCGGGATCAGATGATTGACGAAATCCGGCAGGCCGAGGTCGATCACCGACGATTTCAGATAGGGCATGCTGTACTGGATCGTGCCGCCCCAGTTCAGCACCCGCGGATGAAATTCGGTGTCGGCGCTGAGATTGCCGGTGTCGGGGTCGATGCTGAAGGTCGTGGTGGAGTTTCTGCCCGGGATGGCATAGCCGACCTGACCGGTGATCGCGACCGGCCGCAGCCATGACAGGGTGTCGGGCAGATCGCCGAGGCCTTTGCCGAAAAAGATCGTCGGCGTATAGGTGTTGAACGGGTCCGCACCGACGGCTGCTGCGCCCGTGCCGCCCCATTCAATGCCCAGCCCGACCGACACCACGAATTCATGCGCCGGGTCCTTGAACAGCCGGTACTTGAACAGGGTTTCGAGATTCTGAAATCCCTGCGCGCCGATCCCGGTCGGACCGCCGGGCGCTGCGAGCGAGCTGTGGGTTGCGCCGATCGAGATCGCAAAGGCCTCGGTGATCCGCTTGGAAAATTCGCCCGAGAAATCGCGCTGCCGAAACGACGGATCGTCACCGGTCTTGAAGTTCGCGACCGTTGGGAAAGACAATTCATCGTTCACACCGGGATCGTCGATACCGATTGTCGCTGGAAAGAAGCGGTTGCCGACGATTTCGTGGGCGGTGCTTCCGAAAAGGGGAACGAGCGCGATGGCGAGCCCTGGCACGGCTGCGCGCGCATGACGGATAAACATGAAAATCTCCGCAGGCGTTGATGTGCAAAGGGTTCACGGCCGGTGGCCGCGCGACTTTACGACAGGAACGGCGGAGCGCGTGCCTGGGCCCCAGAAGCGGTTCTCGAACCGGACAGGCCCGGCCCGAAATCCTGCCAGGCGACCTGGCTCGTCACGCGATCGACCACGATCGCGGCTGATGTCTGCGGGGTGTCGATCGGCGCCCCGGTCTGCAACACGCCGCAGGCGGCGCAGCCGCCATCGTGGGCGCGGTGGCCGGTCTGATCGTCCTGCCCAGTCCCTTGTGCCGAACCGCCGTGGCAGATGACCGCGCCGACAAGTGGATGGGAGCCCGCAAGGCTCGCCGCCCAGCACGCACCGATCGGTACAAAGATCTGCACCAACAGGGCAACCAGGACTATCGGTAGAAAATTCTTCAGCTGTCGGCGCATCGCTCCATCCTGCGGCAACCTATCGCAGTGAAGGGCCGCCGTCGAGCCAAGCGGCAATGCCGAGGCGCCGAAGGGAGAGAGGCTGACGATTTAGTCGAGTGTGTTGTGCGCCGGCAACGATGGGACCTCGCTTTCAGAGCTGCGCGCCCAATTCACTTGATCTCGCTGTGGACGCCCCAATTTATTTACACGACCGCTGCTGGCGTTAGCCAGAAAAGCGGCCGACCTGACACTTCTGCTTGGGGTCAATCGCGTTGGTTCTGCGCGATCAGGCCCGCGTCCGGCTTACCCCTCATTGCCGACATCAAGACGCCCGACCGAATTTGTCGCTTCGGGCCAGAAGCAGACTAACCAGCTAGTGCCAGCAAAACCATCGCTCTACCGGGGTTTTTAGTGCTGTGACGGTACGCTAGACGCATATGGCAACGATTTCTCGGTGCGCGCCGCATTAGATACCCGCGAAGGGTCTCTCCGTTCTGATGAGATGCTTGCTGAACAGAGCGACTACGCTCTGAGGCGCGGTATCATCGAAAAACCGCTTGAGATTCTGGGCGGTCTCGCCGGCGACTTCAGCACTTCGGGGAAAGAGGCCGTTTTCATAGCTGGCGAGCGCGGCTTCGATGTCATCGGGAGTGGCAACGAGCGCTTGGGCGAGTTCTGCGCCATCATATATAGCGAGGTTCGCGCCTTCGCCTGCGAAAGGGGACATCAGATGCGCCGCATCCCCAAGTAATGTTAAGCTCGGCACGCGCTCCCATCGATGTCCAACTGGGAGCGCATAGATGGGGCGAAGCACGGGATCGGTTTCGCCGTCTGTAATGAGTGCGGTCAGTTGCGGAGCCCATCCTTGGAATTGCTCGGCAATATGGGCCAAGGCAGCTTTTGTGTTGCTAAAGTCGATGGACTTAATCCAATCTTCTGGCTTGTTTAAGGCCGCATAGGTGTGGAGCGTTCCGTCTGCATAGCGGTGCGCCAGGATGCCTCTGCCCGGAGCAACGGCCATGAGCGTGCCGCTGCCGATCGCATCCGCGCTTGCCTTGTGGCGCGTGTCGCCATCGAAAAGGAATGTTTCGATAAACGAGGTGCCCGTGTAGGTTGGCGTTGATTTTGAAAGAAGGGGGCGGACCTTCGACCACGCGCCATCGGCACCCACGAGCACGTTGGAAGTGACCGTCAAGCCATTGGCAAAGGTGACTTCATGCCGTCCGTTCCCGAGGGCTGCAATAGACGCAACTCTATGACCCCACTTAATCGTTTCCGGCGGGATCGAATCAATAAGCATTTGCCGAAGATCGCCCCGGTCAATTTCGGGGCGATTGCCTGTGTGGCTGCCGGGGTTGTCGAATAGGACATTGCCGTCTTTATCGACGATACGTTTTGCATCTTCGCCAGGGCGGACCAGAGAGAGGAACGTGTCAAATAGTCCTGTGGCTTTGAGGGCGATCTGACCGTTGTATTCATGAATATCGAGCAGACCTCCCTGCGTTCTTGCGCTCGCCGAGGCTTCAGCTTCGTAGACTGTTGCTGCGAAGCCGTGGAGATGTAAAACACGGGCGAGTGTGAGGCCACCAAGGCCGGCACCAATAATTGTAATTGGATTTCGCATTGTTGCGCTCCTATCGTCGCAGACATGCAGCGTCCGTAGGCGCGCTGATGGCTGCGATTGCCTGATGTTCGTCAGGCGGTTGCTATCGGAGGCGCTGGCCGAACCACGCGTGGCGCGCGCGGTTGACTTGTATTCGACGGCCTAAGAGCAGGTAGTCGTTTTTCGCGACGAGGGTGAAGTTATATCAGCAGGTCGAGCGGAACAAGAGGCTGAGGAGCGCGACGGCTAGCCAGGAAATTCAAAGAAATACAGAGAATCGGTCGGCAAAGCCATATCGACCAGGGCAAGGCGATTGGCGACGTACTGATGGAAACCTTTGGTGACCGGCCACCGTGTGCTACTTGGATAGGTGTGCCGAGCCTCGCGCGAGAGGAATTCTTAATCGAGGTTGAGCCGTCAATTATCTTCGTTGCCCGAGCGGACTGCGGCGCTGCTCGAACACTGCGTCAAGCCAAGCGAAGCCTCCGCTGGCAGGATACCGTCATCGGGCTTTGGTCGACTGGTCGGATCGAACGAGCAAGGAGGCCCGTCGTCGTTAAGAGAGTAGCCTTAGCTTGACTATTCGCCCATAAATTGAAGTTGTGTGGCGGGCGTGTGAATGTCTGCTACGTCTTGGTCTGCGCAGTAAGTGGGGAGAGACGATGACATCCAAGATCCCGGTTCGCTTCGTCTGGTTGCAGCTTTCGACCGGACTGCTTCTCGCCACGATCGGAATTTCATCGCCGGGTGCCGAGGAGGCAGCGGGTCCATCAGGCGAGGCCCTTTATGAGCAACGCTGCGCCTCGTGTCATGAGGGCGGCGCGGCACGGGCGCCCGACAGAAATGCGCTACGGCAGCTGAACGAGCAGCGGATCGGCTTTCAGCTCGCCTACGGGCTAATGAGCGCGCAGGGGCGAGATCTGAGCAAGGATCAGATCGGCGCCATCACTCGCTATTTGAAGGGCAACGCGCCGCCACCGGCGATCGAACTGCCCGATTCCAGCTGCCGCGATGAAGGACCCAAACTCGCTGATCCCGCGCTGCCGCGCTGGAACGGTTGGGGCGTCGACATTCGCCAGCATCGCTTCCAGCCCGCCGAGAGCGCGCTGCTTGCGGCGCACGATGTCCCCCGTCTCAAGCTGAAATGGGCTTTCGCTTTTCCCGGTGACGTCAGAGCCTTCGCGCAGCCGACGGTCTGGGGCGGCCGGCTGTTCGTCGGTAGCGCCGGCGGCAAGGTCTATGCGCTCGACGCCAGGACCGGATGTCAGCGCTGGGTGTTCGATGCAGGCTTTGGCGTCCGCAGCGCCGTCACCATCGGCGAGGACGGGCGCGGTTTCACCGCCTATTTCGGCGACCAGCGAGGGAACGTCTATGCGCTCGACGCCGAGACTGGGAAGCTAAAGTGGACCCGTCGGGTCGAGGACCATCAAGCGGCTATGATCACGGGTGCTCCGACACTTGCGGACGGCATCCTCTATGTACCGGTTTCCTCACTCGAAGAGGCGTTGGCGGCGGATCCACGGTACGGCTGCTGCAGCTTCCGCGGGCTGATCGTGGCGCTCAGCGCAGCGACGGGAGAGGTGAAATGGCGCAGCTATGTTTCGCCACCACCGGGACCGCAGGGCATCAGTTCGATGGGCGTGCAACTTTTCGGGCCATCGGGCGGCGCGATCTGGTCCGCGCCAACGGTCGACCTCCAGACGAACACGGTCTATGCGACCACTGGGGACAGCTATTCAAATCCCGCACAGGACACGTCTGACGCTTTTGTGGCGTTCGACCTCGTGAACGGAAAGCTCAAATGGTCGCGACAGATGACCGAGAGCGATGCCTACAATGTCGCATGCACCTCGCAATATCGCGCGAACTGTCCAGACAATAAGGGCCCCGATTTCGACTTCGGATCGTCGGCTATCCTGGTTGATCTCGCGGACGGCAAGCGCGCGCTGATCGCGGGGCAGAAGTCGGGCGTCGTGCATGCGCTCGATCCCGATCATGGTGGCGCGATACTGTGGCAGCGCCGGATCGGGCAGGGCTCCGCGCTTGGCGGTGTGCAATGGGGAATGGCCGTCGATGACGAGAATGTCTACGTATCAGTATCGGATGTCGGACTCGAACGCGCGGCGCCGGGCACGCCGGGTGCTCAGAAAACCATCATGGGCGGCGAGTTGAAGATGGATCCTCGCAAGGGCGGCGGACTGTTTGCTCTCAAGCTTGCCACTGGCGAGGTCGTCTGGCGCACACCGCATCCGGGCTGCAATGACAAGCCCGGCTGCAGTCCAGCCCAGTCGGCCGCGGTCACAGCAATTCCCGGCGTGGTCTTCTCGGGTGGGCTCGATGGCCACCTTCGCGCCTACAGCGCCCGGACTGGCGAGATCATCTGGGACGTCGACACCGTCCAGGGCTACACGACTGTCAATGGCGCAGCCGGCCAAGGCGGCTCGCTCGACGGTCCGGGCGCAGTTATTGCTGGGGGCATGCTCTACGTCAATTCGGGCTACACCAACTACGGCACGTTGCCGGGTAACGTGCTGCTCGCGTTCTCGGTAGAAGGGAGGTAGGTGCGATATCACTTGAAGCATTCAACGACGGGAACGTGGTCGCAATCATGAGGATCATCGACCTGAAGGCTTGAGGCCGGCTTCATCGGAAATCGATTGCACCTGGATGCTTCGTTCGGTGCGTCGCCGCGCGCCGAGTGCGTCCACGAACGGGCCAGCTCTCGAGTGCCGAGTTGAAGTTGGTGCAGCGGTGCAATGAGGTGGCGTCAAGCGAGCGGTCGGGCTTGTCTGAACTGGAAAGTGCTCGGCGTGAACCTCCTGGCCACGGCGCGCGCGTTAGTCTCGCATGTTTCCAGCGCAATCTTCTGGGCGAGCATGACATCTCCGATCGGAAGCGCGCCGATCGGCATGAAGCACAACCCGTCCTGCACGCGGCCTCTTTCGTCAATCTCGCAGACGTTCACCGACGTTCCGGCGTAAATCCGGTACCGCTTCCCACTCTCGCTTCCGACAACCTCGAAGTAGCCCTTCGTCGCTAACTGCTCCTGCTGCGCAGGCGATAGCCAACGCCGCAAGAGCAGCAGCGACCGTCCCTCTGGCGTGCGTTCGGCGCCGTGCCTGATGAAGAGCATTCGCGCCGCTCTCATGCGGGAGCGGACGTGCGACGCCGCCGGCCGAAAGCCGAACATGAGCGGCTAGCCGCCGATCAATCTGGGGAAAAAGAGGGTTTCATCCGCAGTGGGGTCGAACGATCGGATCTGCGAGATCTGACCGGGACCCGTCCGGACCGCGGCGGTGAAGCCGGCATTCGTCAGCTCATAGAACCGCTGCTCCGCCTTCGCCACTTCCTGCAGGTCGCTGGGGTCGAAAGGGTGATGGCGGTCGCCGGTGCGGTCCATCACGATCTGAATCGCCATGATCGTCCTCCTCGGATTGATAATGGGCCCAAGGGATCCTATCCAGTATCCGACTAACCTGACGAACTTTCAAGACAAGACCACTTCGATCCGAAGAGCCGACTGAAAGGCGGCCAAGCGCCACGCCCCGTCGGCTCTGCCGCGCAGGGGTACCAGATCGCGCTGCCGAACAAGGCTCGAACAAAAATCCGAGCCCCCTGTCGGATCGGCGGCTTCCCGGTCGTCCTCGTGACATGAATGGGCCGTAGACGCCAAACTCGGGCCCATCAATCACCGAGGATAACAACCATGCCCAATACCGTCCGTCTGCACCGCGTGCTCGCAACCAGTCCGGAGAAAGTCTATCGCGCCTTCCTGGAGGCCGATGCGATGGCGAAATGGCTGCCGCCGAACGGCTTCACCTGCACCGTGCATCATCTCGAGCCCAAGGTCGGGGGCACGTTCAAGATGTCGTTCCGGAATTTCACCACGGGCAACGGCCATTCGTTCGGCGGCGAATATGTCGAGCTCGTGCCCGGCGAACGCCTGCGCTATACTGACAAGTTCGACGATCCCAATCTGCCGGGCGTGATCGAGGTGACCGTGATCCTGAAGAAGGTCTCGGTCGGCACCGAGGTCGAGATCACGCAGTCCGGCCTGCCCGACGTCATTCCCGTCGAGGCCTGCTATCTCGGCTGGCAGGAATCGCTGCGCAATCTGGCGCGGCTCGTCGAGCCGGAGATCAATCAGTAGCAGCCGCAACGGCCTAGCGGTCGAGTACACCTCTCCCGAAGGGTCCCGAAGGGAGAGGTGTAGCAGACCCGGCGGATCGTGCTTCGTCCAATAGTGCGCTACGCACCCGCCTTTTTCAGCCCGCCGTCCGCCGTCCATCGCTCCGGATCGGGACTGTGCCCGATCAGTGCGAGCCCATAGGCGATCGATTCGAATTGGTCGCCGGACATCAGCCGCTCGTTGCCGAACCGCTCGGCGAATAGTTTTCGGACGGCAGGTACGAAGGACGTGCCACCGGTCAGGAACACCTTCTCCACCTCGCGCGCGGTGATGCCGGCTTCAGCCAGCACCTTGTCGACGGTGGCGCGCAACCGGGCGATATCGTCGGCAATCCATGTCTCGAAATTCTTGCGCGTGATGGTGGCGCCGATGTCGACGCCGCCGCCCTTGAAGCGGAAGTCCACCTCGTCCTGCGCCGACAGGGCGACCTTGGCATCGGACACCGCGCGGTACAGCGCAAAGCCGAGGTCGAGATCGACGATGGTGATGAAATCCTCGAGCAGATCCGGCTTCAGCGCGGTGCGCGCAAGCTCGCGGAGCTCGCGCAGATCGCCGTTGCTCTTCATCATCGCGAGCTGATGCCAGCGCGCGAGGTTGGTGTAGTGGCCGCTCGGGACCGGGAGCACCTTGTCGAACGAGCGGAAGCTCGAGCCCTTGCCGAGCCGCGGCGAGACGACGTGGTCGACAATGCGATAGTCGAACGTGTCGCCGGCAATGCCGATACCGGCATGGCCGAGCGGTTCGGCGCGAAGCGTGCCGCGCGCGCGGGAAAACCGCATCACCGAGAAATCGCTGGTGCCGCCGCCGAAATCGGCAACCAGCACGGTGGCATCGCGCTCCAGCCTGCGGGCGAAGGAGAACGCCGCGCCCACGGGCTCGTAGACATAGCGCGCGTGGCCGGCCCCCAAGCGCTCGAACGCGGCCCGGTAGCGCTGCATCGCCAGCGCCTCGTCGGGATTGCCGCCGGCAAAGCGCACCGGACGGCCGACCGTGATGTTCGCCGTCTCGAAGCCGAACTTCTCGCCGCCATGGCGCGCCAGCGTGCGCAGGAACGCCGCCAATATGTCCTCGAACTTGTAGCGTTGCCGGAATACCTGCGTGGTGTTGAAGCTGGAACTCGCCGCAAACGTCTTGAACGACTGCAGGAAGCGGTAGACGTGGCGCCCTTCGAGAAACTGCTCGATCGCCCACGGGCCGCCTTCGGCCTGGGCACCCGCGCCCGGCCGTTCCTCCCAGAAGCACAGGGCCGACACATAGACGCTGTGACGCTGTCCGCCGTGGTCGAACCGAATGGCCTCAACCCGGCGGTCGTCCGACGCAAGCGCGACGACCGTGTTGCTGGTCCCAAAATCGATGCCGATCGAGACGGCGGGCGAGGCGCTCGACATGAAGCACTCTGAACGTTTGATTGGAAAAGGGGGCGGACCACTAGCCGCTTTGACCTGCGCTGCCAAGGGCCGTTTTGCTGCGGCGCGGTCGGAATTCATCCTCGTCGGGCGCCGTTCCGAGCCACGGGAAACAAGGTTTTCCTGCTCCCAGAGGCCGAAATCCCTGTTTCGGCTGTCCAGCTTGCAATCTTAAGCCCGGAATGGCCGCTTTAATGGAGCATTATGTTGCGATGCGGTGGAGCACATGCTGCTATGCAATGACATGCATGGACATTGGTATCTGGTATACATAAATTGCCTTTCGAAAGGAGACAGCAACTGACTGTCTCAAGAAAGGGAATTCCGATGTCCAAGACCGCTACCGTCGCTCTCGCCCCCTCCAACTCGCTGTTCGCCCGCTTCATGGCCGCGGTTGACCGCTTCCTGATGGCGAGTGCCGAGATCTCGAATCACAACGGCGACCTGCCCCGCTTCGGCCTCTAAGCCCGTGCTTTTGCGCTGCCGAGGCAGCGCGCCGGCTTCGGCACCGTCAACATTCGACTTTTGATGAATGGCCCCGCAGCACGGGGCCATTTCTACTTGTGCTGTCCCGAGTCAGAGTCGCAGCCGGACATTCCTGCGACATTTGCGCACGGTGGCCGGACCAGCGCTTGAAGCTTGGCATAATGCATACAAGAATGCCACCCCAGCGCTCGCAAAATAATTAGAGGCGCCACGGGAGGCTTTATGACGGACATGGTGCAGGCAACGGCGGCTCCAAGCGCCGCGCGCGTCAGCGATGCTTATCGCTGGGCGCAATTGGCCATCGGCGTAGGCGCGATGGTCATGATCGCCAACTATCAATACGGCTGGACGTTCTTCGTCCCCGACATCCAGAAGACGTTCGGTTGGGATCGCGCATCGATCCAGTGGGCATTCACCCTTTTCGTTTTGTTCGAGACCTGGCTCGTGCCGGTCGAAGGGTGGTTCGTCGACAAATACGGCCCGCGTATCGTCGTGCTGATCGGCGGCGTGCTCTGTGCTCTGGGCTGGGTGATCAACGCGCAGGCGACGACGCTCAACGGCTACTATCTCGGCATGATCATCGCGGGCATCGGCGCCGGCGGCGTCTACGGCACCTGCGTCGGCAACGCGCTGAAGTGGTTTCCGGACAAGCGCGGTCTTGCCGCGGGCATCACGGCGGCAGGTTTTGGTGCGGGCTCTGCGCTGACCGTCGCGCCGATTCAGGCCATGATCAAGGACAGTGGTTTCCAGACCACCTTCCTCTATTTCGGCCTCGGGCAAGGCATCATCATCTGCATCCTCGCCTTCTTCCTGCTCGCGCCCAAAGCGGGCCAGGTGCCGAACGTGGTGACGAACGCCGCACTGCTGCAATCTCGCCGCAACTATCAGCCGACCGAGGTGCTGCGTCAGCCGATCTTCTGGCTGATGTACTTCATGTTCGTGATCGTCGGCGCCGGCGGGTTGATGGTGACCGCGAACCTGAAGCCGATCGCGGTCGACTGGAAGGTCGACAGCGTCCCAGTCACCCTGATCGGCATGACCATGACCGCGGTGACGTTCGCAGCGACCATCGACCGCGTGCTCAACGGCCTGACGCGTCCATTCTTCGGCTGGATCTCCGACATGATCGGCCGCGAGAACACGATGTTCATCGCCTTCGGCATGGAAGGGATCGGCATCTGGATGCTCTACCTCTGGGGCCACGATCCGATCTGGTTCGTGCTGCTCTCGGGCTTCGTGTTCTTCGCCTGGGGTGAGATCTACTCGCTGTTCCCGTCGACCTGCACCGACACGTTCGGCGCCAAGTTCGCGACCACCAATGCCGGCCTGCTCTACACCGCGAAGGGCACCGCCGCATTGCTGGTGCCGATCGCCAACTACGTGCAGCAGACCTCGGGGCATTGGGACAACGTCTTCATCATCGCGGCCGGTGCCAACATCCTGGCCTCGCTGCTGGCGATCGTGGTGCTCAAACCATGGCGCAAGGTCGTGGTTGCGAAATCGACCCTCTGACCCGCTCCACTACAGTCACCAAGCAAGACGCCCGGCCTCACGGCCGGGCGTTTTCGTTTGGCGCCAGTATCCCAGGATACCTCTGCGCTTTGCGGAGCCGCGCATTTTGTCGAACGGGAACCAAGATAGGGCTTGCAATCTGGGATATGGTATACCAAGCTCCGCGCCGCGCTTGCGACGATAAGCCACAACATTTGCGACCCTGGGTCATCTTGCACTCCTGCGTCGCAATCAATCAGGCGCGTTGGGAGGTTCTTGATGATTTCCAGCACGGATGGCGCCGTCACAGCCGCGCCTCTTCGCACCGGTTTCCGTTGGCTCCAACTCGCGATGGGCATCGTCTGCATGGCGATGATCGCCAACCTGCAATACGGCTGGACGCTGTTCGTCGATCCGATCGATGCGACCCATCATTGGGGGCGCGCCGCCATCCAGCTCGCTTTCACCATCTTCGTCGTCACCGAGACCTGGCTGGTGCCAGTCGAGGCCTGGTTCGTCGACAAATACGGCCCGCGCATCGTGATCATGTTCGGCGGCGTGATGATCGCGCTGTCCTGGGTGCTCAACTCCTACGCCGACAGCCTCACCCTGCTCTACACTGCCGCGGTCATCGGTGGCATGGGCGCGGGCGCGGTGTACGGCACCTGCGTCGGCAACGCGCTGAAATGGTTTCCTGATCGCCGCGGCCTGGCGGCCGGCGCGACCGCCGCCGGCTTCGGCGCGGGTGCCGCACTCACGATCGTGCCGATCGCGAGCATGATCGTCTCGAGCGGCTACCAGCACGCGTTCCTCACCTTCGGCATCGGCCAGGGCCTCGTCGTGTTCGTGCTCGCCTTCTTCATCCAGCCCCCGCGGATCTCGATCCCGCCGAAGAAGAAGCAGCTCAATCTGCCGCAGACCAAGATCGACTTCACCCCGCCGCAGGTGCTGCGCACCCCTATTTTCTGGGTCATGTACCTCGTCTTCGTCATGGTCGCCTCGGGCGGCCTGATGACCGCGGCGCAGATCGCCCCGATCGCGCACGACTTCAAGATCGCGAACACGCCCGTCACACTCGCCGGCTTCCAGATGGCGGCATTGACCTTCGCGATCTCGCTCGACCGGATCTTCGACGGTTTCGGCCGCCCGTTCTTCGGTTTCGTCTCCGACACGATCGGCCGCGAGCACACCATGTTCATCGCTTTCGGCACCGCCGCGCTGATGCTCTTGACGCTATCGGCCTACGGTCACATCCCCGTCGTCTTCGTGCTGGCGACCGCAATTTACTTCGGCGTGTTCGGCGAGATCTACTCGCTGTTCCCCGCAACCTGCGGCGACACCTTCGGTGCGAAGTTCGCAACCACCAACAACGGCATGCTCTACACCGCGAAAGGCACGGCCTCCCTGCTCGTCCCGCTCGCGAGCGTGATCTCGACCGCTTATGGCTGGAAGGCCGTGTTCGTGGTGGCAGTGGCGCTGAATGCGACGGCGGCGCTGATGGCATTGTTCGTGATCAAGCCGCTGCGCCGCTCCTTCATTCTCGGCAAGGAAGCCGAGAGCACGGACACCGCGACCGGCACAGCCAAGACCGAAACGGCGTAGCCACCACAAGCCTTCGCACGAAAGAAAGGGGCGCAGCGATGCGCCCCTTTCTTTTTGGCCGCGACAAACGTCAGCATTCCTGTCGCAAGATTTTTCGGATCAGCCAAATCCAGCGCTTGACGATTGGCATTACGTATACCACACTTCTCCCAACATTCACCCAGGGAGGTTGCAATGCTGGTCGGAGACATTCTGCGCAAGAAGACGCCGCGCGTTGTCACGGTTCGTATGAACGAAACGGTGGGGATCGCGGCCAAGCTGATGCGCGCCAACAATATCAGCGCGCTGGTGGTCAAGGACGTGGTCCGCTCGGAAGGAAACACCGCGGTCGGCATGTTCACCGAGCGCGACGTGGTGCGCGCCGTCGCCGAGCACGGCGCCGGCGCCATCAACGTCAAGGTCTCCCAGCTGGTCTCGGTGCAGCAGCTCGTCTCCTGCACTTCCTCGGACACGATCGAGCACGTCCGCCACCTGATGAACCGTCATCACATTCGCCACCTGCCCGTGATCGACGATTACAGCCTCGTCTCGGTCATCAGCATGCGCGACATCGCCGCCGCGGTCGACGAGGCCGCCAACTCGACGCCGCAAGCAGCTTAAAGCGTCTCACTTCCCTGCGACTGCCGGCCCCGGCTCGGATCCATCCGAGCCGGACCGGATCATTCGTCCCAAAATTCCGCCTTACCCGCGAGGATTTCATGAAGATCTGCATCTACGGCGCCGGCGCGATCGGCGGATATCTCGGGGTTCAGCTCGCCCGCGCGGGCGCCGATGTCAGCCTGGTCGCACGCGGCGCACATCTCGCCGCCATGCGCGAGCGCGGCCTCACGCTGCTCGCCGGCGAGGAGACGCACACCGTCCATCCGCGCTGCACCGATGATCCCACCGAGCTCGGTGTGCAGGACACCATCATCGTCACGCTGAAGGCGCATTCGATCACCGGCGTGATCGAGAAGATGCAGCCGCTGCTCGGGCCCCACACCCGCATCGTCACCGCCGTCAACGGCATTCCCTATTGGTACTTCTACAAGCACGGCGGCCAATACGAGAATTCGACGCTGGAGAGCATCGACCCCGGCGGACGGCAGTGGCGCGAGTTAGGGGCCGAGCGCGCCATCGGCTGCATCGTCTATCCCGCCACCGAGATCGAAGCGCCCGGCGTGATCCGTCACGTCTACGGCAACAATTTCCCGCTCGGCGAGCCCTCCGGTGAGATCACGTCCGACGTGCAGCGCCTCGCGGACCTCTTCGTCGCCGCCGGCCTGAAGGCTCCCGTGCTCGATCGCATCCGCGACGAGATCTGGCTGAAACTCTGGGGCAATGTCTGCTTCAACCCGATCAGCGCGCTGACCCACGCCACGCTCGACGTGATCTGCACCGATCCGGCCACGCGCGCGCTGTCGCGTGCGATCATGGTGGAGACGCAAGCGATCGCCGAGACCTTCGGCGTCAAGTTCCGCGTCGACGTGGAGCGCCGCATCGAGGGCGCGCGCAAGGTCGGCGCCCACAAGACCTCGATGCTGCAGGATCTCGAGCGCGGCCGCCCGATGGAGATCGACCCGCTCGTCACCGTCGTGCAGGAGATGGGCCGCCTCACCGGCATCCCCACGCCCGCGCTCGACTCGGTGCTGGCGATGGTGACCCAGCGCGCCCGCATCGCCGGCCTCTATGACGGCATCTCGACATCATCGGATCCCCGCGCACTGGCGGTGGCGTGATGGCGGGCGAAATGAAGAAGTGGCTGCGCTTCCGCCATGCCGGCGCGACCGGCTTCGGCACGCTGACGGCATCAGGCATCAGCGTGCATGAGGGCGAGATGTTCGGCCGCCACGCCGCCACCGGCAAGATGCTGGCGCTCTCGGAGGTCGAGCTGCTCGCGCCTTGCGTGCCCAGCAAGATCGTCGCGCTCTGGAATAATTTCCACGCGCTCGCGACCAAGCTGAACCAGCCCGAGCCGCCGGAGCCGCTCTATCTGCTCAAGGCCACCACCAGCATCACCGCTCCCGGTGCCGTGATTCGCCGGCCCTCTTATTACGACGGCAAGACGACCTATGAGGGCGAGCTCGGCATCGTGATCGGCAAGACGTGCGCGCGTGTCTCACCTGGCGAAGCCGACAGCTTCATCTTCGGCTACACTTGCGTCAACGACATCACCGCCAACGATATCCTGACCCGCGACCCCACCTTCCCACAATGGGCCCGCGCCAAAGGCATCGACGATTACGGCCCGTTCGGCCCGGTCATCGCGACCGGCCTCGATGCCGCGAAACTCACGGTCCGCACCATCCTCAACGGCGCGGAGCGGCAGAACTATCCGATCTCCGACATGATCTTCACTGCGCAGCACTTGGTCAGCAGGATCTCCCACGACATGACCCTGCTGCCCGGCGACCTCATCGCGGTCGGCACCTCCGTCGGCGTCGGCGTGATGAAAGAGCCGGTCAACACGGTAACGGTTGCGATCGACGGCATCGGCGAGCTCACCAACGAGTTTCGGCTGTAGCCCCGCAGCGCAGCAAAATTGATCCCGCGCAAATCGGGCGTCGCGGCCACTGGTATCCTTCCTTGCAAGACATCGGTCTCTGACGCAAAGGGAGGACGCCATGACGAATGCCGGCAATGCACTTTTGTGGACGGCCCTGTACTTCGCTCTCTCGTTCGCGGCGATTTTCGTCGTGTGGTTCGCCGACAAGATGCGCTCGAACTTCCTCGGGAGACAATAGCCGGAGGCGCGCCGGTTCTCGTCGGCGGCGACCGTTGACGAAAAAGCAAGCGCGAGGTCGAAGACCGCATCGCCCGCATCTTCGAGGATTTCAACGCGCTCGACGCCTTGCGCATCGGCGGCATCTTCACGACGATCAAGACCAGTTTGAACCGGATCGGGTGAAGCGCGGCTGCGCAGGGGTTGAGCGCAGCGATACGGCCATCACGCCCTCCGAAACATCCCGACACATCACATCTCCGCGCGCCCGACATATGCCGCCAACATTTCCCGCGCGTGCCGCAACTTGGACGCATTCGGTCGCCCATCTGTGGAGCGTGTCTGGGGGCACGGCACAGCCGTGTTTGGACCAAACCTTCTAGGGGTATGACTGTGAAGAAGATTGCAATTGCTCTGGGTGCCACGCTTGCTCTGGTGACGGCCGCGAACGCTGCGGATCTGCCGCGCCGCCAGCCCGTGCCGGCCTATCCGGCTGAGCAGGCTCCGATCGGCAAGATGCCGATTGGCAAGAGCCCGGTTGGAAAGGCCCCGATCGGCAAGGCGCCCGGCCCGGTCGCAGCGCGCTACTGACGCGCGAGCGTAACACGCGCAAAATCCGCGTAGCGGCCGATAGTCGAGGGGGAATCGCGTGACGAACAAAGCTAATCGATCGGGATCCTGCATCCTCGCAGGGTTCGCTCTTGCGGCTATGCTCTCGTGCATGACGCCCTCGGCCTCGGCCCACGAGGCAAACAAGCGCGTTGCCGATGCGAGCGCGCTTGCTACGACCGACACCGCCTCGCGACCGGCGCCGCAATCGACGCGGCGCTCCGTCGCGCGCGCGGAGAAAGGCCCCTACTACGTCGACTTCCGCGCGCGTACCGCCGCGAGCTGGGGCCATGCCTTCGTCTGGTACGGCAAGACCAGCGAGAAGGCGGTCGAGGTCGCGGGGCTCACGCCGGCCGGCGACACGCTCGCTTACGTGCTCGGTCACATCACCTTTGTGCCGGCCGAGACCGGCGCGAGCTACGGTGATCTCGATCCGGAATATCTGACCGCGAGCTATCGGGTCTACCTGAACGAGGCCGACGCCAAGCGCGTGTTCGCCCATATCAGGGAGTTGCAGGCCAACACTCCGGTCTGGAATGCCGAGACAATGAACTGCACCGGCTTCATCGGCGACATCGCGGAGTTCATGGGATTGAAGGTCCCCCATCGTTGGCAGCGTCCGGAAAACTTCGTCAACCACCTCAAGGAAATGAATGGCGGCCGCCAGATGGTGCGGCTGTCGGCGGAGTAGCCGAAGCCCGGCAGCGCCGCCGTGATCCGATGGGTCCCGGCTCAGCCGCCGCAACGTCAAGAACGTTGCAGCGCGTCCGGGACACGAGACCTAGTCGCGCCGTCACATGCGGGCCCACCCAATTATCCGCCCCGCGGAATCACCCACATCTCCGCATGATCGCCCCACGCCGGCGCAATAGACATTTCCCGCCCCCGGCGGCATCCTCCCCGCCATCAACCGATAACAGATCGCCACACCGGCCGGGGGAAACAGATCATGTTGCAGACACGGTTCACCAAGCTCGTCGGCGTCCAGCACCCGATCGTCCAGGGCGGCATGCAATGGGTCGGACGGGCCGAGCTGGTCGCCGCGGTCGCGAATGCCGGCGCGCTCGGCTTCATCACCGCCTTGACCCAGCCGACGCCGGAGGACCTCACCAGGGAGATCGCGCGCTGCCGCGACCTCACCGACAAGCCGTTCGGCGTCAACCTCACCATCCTGCCCGCGATCAAGCCGCCGCCTTATGCCGAGTACCGCGCCGCCATCATCGAGAGCGGCATCAAGGTGGTCGAGACCGCCGGCAACAAGCCGCAGGAGCATGTCGACGAATTTAGGAAGCACGGCGTCAAGGTCGTGCACAAATGCACCAGCGTCCGCCACGCGCTCTCCGCCGAACGCATGGGGGTCGACGCCATCTCGATCGACGGCTTCGAATGCGCCGGCCATCCCGGCGAGGACGACACGCCGGGCCTGATCCTGATCCCGGCTGCCGCCAACAAGATCAAGATCCCGATGATCGCCTCGGGAGGCTTTGCCGATGCTCGCGGCCTCGTCGCGGCGCTGGCGCTGGGTGCCGATGGCATCAACATGGGCACCCGCTTCATGGCCACCAAGGAAAGCCCGATCCACCAGCTCATCAAGGAGAAAATCGTCGCCAATGACGAGCGCGAGACCGAGCTGATCTTCCGCAGCATGCGCAACACCTCGCGCGTCGCCAAGAACGCGGTCTCGACCAAGGTCGTCGCAATGGAGAAGGAAGGCGCCAAGTTCGAGGACATCCGCGAACTCGTTGCGGGTGCCCGCGGCAAGATGGTCTATGCGACAGGCAATTCCGACGAAGGCATCTGGTCGGCCGGCCAAGTCCAGGGCCTGATCCAGGACATCCCGAGCTGCGCCGAGCTCATCTCTCGCATCGTGCGCGAGGCGGAGGCGATCATCCGCGGAAGGCTGGATGGAATGATTGTTCATCCGGCAGCGCAAGCTGCTGAATAGCCACGGCAAGAAGCGAGAGCAATTCATGAAAGCTTACGTCTACGGCCCTGATGGCGCTACGATTTCCGAGGTCGCTCAACCAAAACCGAAGGGCACACAGGTCCTCGTCCGCGTCCGCGCCTGCGGGCTGAACCGCGCCGACACCGGCATGCGCAAAGGCCACGCCCATGGCGCGGCCGGCGGCGTCGGCACCGTGCTCGGCATGGAATGGGCCGGCGAGGTCGCCGAGCTCGGGCCGGATGCCGAAGGCGTCAAGGTCGGCGACCGCATCATGGGCTCGGGCAGCGCGGCATTTGCCGAATACACGCTGGCCGATCACGGCCGGCTGTTCCACGCACCCTCGAACATGAATTTCGAGGAGGCCGCCACCCTCCCCGTCGCACTCGCGACCATGCACAACGCCGTCGTCACCGTCGGCGGCGTGCAACCCGGGCAAGCCGTACTGATCCAGGGCGCCAGCTCCGGCGTCGGCCTGATGGCAATGCAGATCGCAAGGCTCAAAGGCGCAAGGCTCGTGATCGGCTCGTCGACCGACGCCACCCGCCGCGGCCGGCTGAAGGAGTACGGCGCCGATCTCGCCATCGACAGCTCCGATCCGAAATGGGTCGACGAGGTCCTCAAGGCAACGAACGGCGAAGGCGTCGACCTCATCGTCGACCAGGTCTCCGGCAAGGTCGCGAACCAGAATCTCGCCGCGACGAAGATCAAGGGCCGCATCGTCAATGTCGGCCGGCTCGGCGGCACCCATGCCGACTTCAATTTCGACCTGCATGCGGCGCGCCGCATCGATTATGTCGGCGTCACCTTCCGCACCCGCACCATCGAGGAGGTCCGCGAGATCTTTGCGCAGGTCCGCAAGGACATCTGGAGCGCAGTGGAATCGCGCAAGCTGCAACTGCCGATCGATAAGGTGTTTTCGTTCGACCAGATCGATAAGGCGTTCGAGCATATGGAGGCAAACAAGCACCTGGGGAAGATCGTGGTGACAGTGTAAACGAGTGCGAAGCTCTCTCCTTGTCGTCATGGCCGGGCTTGACCCGGCCATCCACGTCTCTGCGGCATGGTACGACGAACGTGGATGCCCGGGACAAGCCCGGCATGACGGTGAGAGCGCCGGTCCCGCTTCTGCAACTCACTAGCGACTGCTCCTGTGGATCATCACTTGATGTCCCACGCTGGCCTGCTAAATCCCCGGCATGACCTCCCAGCAGGACAAGACCTCGGTCGCCGCGCTCTCGATCTTCGCCAGCGGCGGCATGGCGGCGGCCAAGTTCGTGGTCGGGATCGCGATCGGCTCGCTGGCGCTGATCTCCGAGGCCCTGCATTCCTCGATCGACCTGGTGGCAACCATCATCACCTGGGCGGTGGTGCGGGTGTCCGACAAGCCCGCGGACGAGGAGCATCATTACGGCCACGGCAAGCTGGAAAGCATCTCCGCGCTGGGCGTCACTGCCCTGCTCTACGTGCTCGCCGGCGGCATCCTGGTCGAGGCCTATAGCCGGCTGCGCGAGGGAACCCCGCCGCCGACCATCTCGGCCGTACCGTTCGTGGTGCTGGTGACCGACATTGCCGTCAATCTCTGGCGCGCCCGCGCGCTGCACCGCGCCGCGCGGGAGACCAGGAGCCAGGCGCTGGCGGCGGACGCGCTCCATTTCGCCTCCGACGTCATGGGCTCGTTCGCCGTGATCGTTGGCCTGATGCTCGCCTGGCTCGGCTTCTGGTGGGGCGACGCGGCCGCGGCTGCCGCCGTCGCCGTGATGATCGCGGCTCTCGGCCTGCGCATGGCCGGCTCGACCGTGCAGACACTGGTCGATCGCGCTCCGGAGGGCGCCCAGGAGAAGGCCACCGCCGCGATCCGCGGGGTACCGGGCGTGATCGACGTCGACCGGTTGCGCGTGCGCATGGTCGGAGCGACCACGTTCATCGACACCATCGCGAAGGTGCCGCGGACCTATCCGATCGACCGCGTCGAGGACATCAAGCGCAACGCGCAGGCCGCGGTCACCAAGGCCTTCGGCGATGCCGACCTCACTTTCGCCGCGGTGCCTGTCGCGCGCGACAACGAGACCGTGCGCGACCGCATCATGGTGATCGCGCGCAATTCCGGGCTCGCCATCCATCACGTCACGGTGCACGACCTCGGCGCCAAGCTGATCGTCAGCATCGACCTCGAAGTCGACGCCGACATGCAGCTCGAGGCCGCCCACGACGTCGCCAACACGCTGGAGCGCAATATCCAGGAGGAATTCGGCGAGGACGTCGAGGTCGACGTTCACATCGAGCCGTTGGAACCGGAACTGCCGTTCGGCGTCGATGCCGCGCCTGAGAGGGTGCAGACCATCGCCGCCGCGCTGACCGAATTCGCCGGCGAAGGCGAGATCCACGACATCCATAATGTGCGCGTCCGCAACACCGACGCCGGCGAGATCGTCAATTTCCACTGCCGCGCGGCGCCATCGATGAGCGTGATCAAGGTGCACGAACGTGTGGACTCGATCGAGCGCGCATTGCGGCGCGCGTTCCCGAGCGTGAAGCGCGTCATCAGTCACGCCGAACCGCCGCGGGCGTGATGAGAATGTGTGACGAGTCACACGTTCTCGTTTCGGACTCGTTGCGCCCTGGAGTTTGCGGGCATTCGATGCACAAACTGCGTGTTGGATAAGAATAATTTCGCGTTAACGATTCGTTGACTCTCGACAGCCTGCGAAAACTGGATTCAAATCAGTGTGATTCGGAAGCAACGTGGGGCTGCTTCCGGACTTCAGTTGCAAGCAGGTTTTCAGGGGGCCGAAGGCATGGCGAGCGCAGACGCCGCGAACGCGTGCGTCCAATCCGATTCAATCAAGGGATTGGCGCAATCGATCGCGAAACCTGCCTATCACCGGCTCCTGATCGCGGAGCCGGCACTGCGCCGCGCGGTGCCGACGCTCATCATCGCCTTCCTGATCACGATCTGCCTCGGCGCGTTCGTGCAGGTGGTCGATCAGACGCGCCAGAAGCGGCTGGTGATCCGCCACGACATTTCGGCACTCGCGGACCTGCTCGCCGAGCGCATCGATCGCCTCACCTCGGTGCGGCAGGAGCGGATCAAGACCATCGAGAACCTGCCGACGCTGCTGCCCGATCTCATTCCCTCCTGGGGCACCGCCTCGGGCCGCCACGTCATCGTCACCTCGGCCGGAATCGATCGTCGTATCCTCGCCCGCATCCCGGTCGACAGCGACCCGGTCGGCAACGACCGCCTGCTCGATGCGATCACGACCGCGCAACTGATCGCGGCGCCGCCACGCGACGGCACCATCACCGACATGACGCTGCCGAGCGGCAACGCGGCGATGGCGACCTCCCGGCAGATCAAGTCGCTCCCTGGCTTCGTCACCGTGATCCAAGAGCGCAACGAGCCGATCTGGGGTTCGGACGCCGCGCTCTCGGTGACGCTGTCGGCGACCACGGGCTTCGTCGTCCTGATCCTCGGCTTCGCCTTCCACTGGCAGTCGACCCGCGCCCGCGAGGGCGACCTCATCAACGACGCCGTGCGCGGCCGCATCGACACCGCGCTCAATCGCGGCCGCTGCGGGCTGTGGGACTGGGATCTGTCGCGCGGCAGGATTTTCTGGTCGCAGTCGATGTTCTCGATGCTCGGCCTCGACGGCCGCAACGAGCTCCTCACCTTCGGCGAGGTCAACGCGCTGGTGAAGTCCGACGACATCGACCTGTTCGAGATCGCCGATCAGCTGATTTCCGAGAAGATCGACCACATCGACCAGACCTTCCGCATGCAGCATGTCGACGGTCACTGGATCTGGCTCCGCGTCCGCTGCGAGAAGACGCGCGGGGCGACCGATTCCAGCGTGCACCTGATCGGGATCGCCGTCGACATCACCGAGCAGAAGAGCCTCGCGGAGAAGACGGTGGAAGCCGACCTCCGCCTGCGCGATGCGATCGAGACCATTCCGGAAGCCTTCGTGCTGTGGGACGCGAGCGACCGCCTGGTGCTCTGCAATTCGCACTTCCAGCGCCTGCACAAGCTGCCCGACAGCGCGGTCATCCCCGGCACCTCCTACGAGACCGTGCTCGAGGTCGGCCGCATGCCGGAGGTGCGCACCCGCCACAACGAGACGGTTGCCCAAGGTCCGGGCGCGCGCACCTTCGAGGCCCAACTCGACGACGGCAGCTGGCTGCACATCAGCGAGCGCCGCACCAAGGACGGCGGCTACGTCTCGGTCGGCACCGACATCACCCGCATCAAGGAGCACGAGCAGAAGCTGGTCGACAACGATCTGCGTCTGCGTGCCACCGTCATCGACCTCAAGCGCTCGCAGGCCGCGCTCGAGCGCCAGGCGGTCGAGCTCGCCGACCTCGCCGAGAAGTACCAGCGCGAGAAGACCCGCGCCGAGGAAGCCAATCAGACCAAGTCGAAATTCCTCGCCAACATGAGCCACGAGCTGCGCACGCCGCTCAATGCCATCATCGGCTTCTCCGAGATCATGGGCTCGGGCATGTTCGGCGAGCTCGGAAGCGAGAAGTATCAGGAATACTGCCAGGACATCCTGACCAGCGGCCACTATCTGCTCGAGGTCATCAACGACATCCTCGACATGTCCAAGATCGAAGCCGGCCGCATGAAGCTCGACATGGAAGAGCTCGACCTTTCGAAGACGCTCGCGGAATCCTTACGGGTCGTCTCTGGCCGGGCCCAGGACAAGCACCTGACGCTCGACGCCGACATCGCAAAATCCATCTCGGTGGTCGCCGACCGCCGCGCCACCAAGCAGATCATCGTCAACCTGCTCTCCAATGCCGTGAAGTTCACCCCCGACGGCGGGCGCGTCGTGGTGCGCAGCCGGCAGCTCGAGGACAGGATCGTGCTGATGATCGCCGACACCGGCATCGGCATCGCGCCGCATTCGCTGGCGCGGCTCGGCCGCCCGTTCGAGCAGGTCGAGAGCCAGCTCACCAAAACCTATCACGGCTCGGGCCTTGGCCTTGCCATCGCCCGCTCGCTGGCGCAGCTCCACGGCGGCTCGATGCGGCTGCGCTCCAAGCTCGAGGTCGGCACCGTCGTCCGCGTGGCGCTGCCGCGCGACGCGGTCAAGGCGGCGTCGGGGATATCGGCCGCGGCGTGACCGGCGGAACGAGCTTTGAATTGGGTGAATCGATGTCAGCCCAGAGCTCAGATCACCTCTCCCGAAGGGGATTACGGTCTGACCGTCTACTGCGGTCCCTGACCCGGATTGCGCTGGACGATGCTGCGCATCGCCAGGCGCAATCCGACCTCTCCCCGTTGGGGAGAGGTGGCACCCACATCGCGGACGCACTCTGTCTCATCATGCTCTACAATTGCAGCGTCGGCGCGACCTCGCGCGCGACGTTGACCAGCGCCGCGATCAGCGGCGTCATCGGATCGCGCTGCGGGATCACCATGCCGATGCTGTAATTGACCTCGGGCTCGACGATCGGAATCGAGCGGACGGTATCGGACAGGCCGAGCGTCTCGGCGAGCTTGGCCGGCATCACGCTGGCCCAGCGCCCCGTCTTCACATGCGTGAACAGCACCAGCAGCGAGTTCGAGGTCAGGGTCGGCGTCGCCTCCGCGCCGACCGAGCGCAGCGCGCGGTCGATGATGCGGCGGTTCTGCATGTCGGGCGTCAGCAGGCAGAGCGGCACCTGCCCGACCTCCTTCCACGTCACCGTCTCGCGGTCGCCGAACATCGCATCCGGTGCAGTGAGCAGGCGGTAGCTCTCGTTGTAGAGCGGAATGGTGCGCACCTTGCCTATCGGCTCGTTCTCGATATAGGTCAGCCCCGCATCGACCTCGAGATTCTCGAGCAATCCCAGCACCTCCGACGAGGTCGTCGAGCGGATGCTGAAACGCACCTCGGGATGCTTCGCGCGAAACGGCGTCGTCAGCGAGGCGACCATGCCGAGCACGGTTGGGATCGCGGCGATGCGGATCTCGCCGGAGAGCTGATGCTTCAGCCCGTTGATCTCGTCGCGCATTGCGCGGGCATCGCCCACGATCCGCCGCGCCCAGTCGAGCGCCCGCTCGCCTTCAGGGGTGAATCCCTGAAAGCGCGAGCCGCGCTGGACCAGCATCACGCCGAGAATCTCTTCGAGCTGCTTGAGCCCGGTCGACATTGTCGGTTGCGTCACGCCGCAGGCCTCGGCAGCGCGTCCGAAATGTCGCTCCTTCGCCAGCGCCAGCAATAGTTCAAGCTTGTCGATCAACCGGTCGTCCCCTCGAATTCCATCGTGGCATGCAAGCTAGCATGCCGGGCCTGCACCAACACGCAAAAACCGGCAGCCGATACGACTTTCATTACCGTTTCGTATCGATTGATTGTCGTTGCAAATCGATCCGAATTCGCAATCGCAGCACGGGACAGCTTTATTGATCTTCGAACGATTCCAACTAGTTTGCGCCGAGGGAACGCTCAGGTTGAGAACGACGAATGACAGCGATTTTTGAGCCTTGGAACGAGACGCGCGGCGCCGAAATCATCGCCGAACATGCCGATCAAGAGGGTGCGACGCTGGTCATCCTGCATGCGCTGCAGGAGGCATTCGGCTATGTGCCGGAGGCCGCCATCCCCATGGTTGCGCAGGCGCTCAATCTGTCGCGCGCCGAAGTCCATGGCGTCTTCACGTTCTATCATGATTTCCGCCACAAGCCGGCCGGCCGCCATGTGCTGAAGCTGTGCCGCGCCGAAGCCTGTCAGGCCGCGGGCGGCGATGCGCTGGCTGCGCGGGCCGAGGCGAAGCTTGGCGTCTCGCTCGGCAACACAACGGCTGACGATCGCGTCACGCTGGAGCCGATCTACTGCCTCGGCCTGTGCGCGACTGCGCCATCCGCGATGCTCGATGGCCGCCTCATCGGCCGGCTCGACCAGAAGCGCCTCGATGCGCTGGTTGCGGAGGCGCAGCGATGAGCATGCGCCTCTACGTCTCACGCGACGCCGGCGCGGTCGCCGTCGGCGCCGACGAGGTCGCCCTGGCGCTGGAGCAGGCCGCCGCCAAGCGTGGCGTGGCGATCGAGATCATCAGAACCGGCTCGCGCGGGATGTACTGGCTGGAGCCGCTGGTCGAGGTCGCGACGCCCCAGGGCCGCATCGCCTTCGGTCCTGTCACCGAGACCGACGTGCCCTCGCTGCTCGATGCGCTCGCCAGCAACACACCGCATCTCTTGCGGCTGGGCGCGACCGAGGAGATTCCCTGGCTGAAGCGCCAGACCCGCCTCACCTTCGCCCGCTGCGGCGTCATCGACCCGCGCTCGCTCGACGACTACCGCGCCCATGGCGGCTACAAGGGTTTTGAGCGCGCACTCTCGCTCGGACCTGATGCGATCCTGAACGAAGTCACCGCATCGGGCTTGCGCGGCCGCGGCGGCGCGGGCTTTCCGACCGGGATCAAGTGGAAGACGGTCGCGCAAGCCAAGGCCGACCGCAAGTTCATCGTCTGCAACGCCGACGAAGGCGACAGCGGCACCTTTGCCGACCGCATGATCATGGAAGGCGATCCCTTCCTGGTGATCGAGGGCATGACCATCGCCGGCCTCACGGTCCGCGCGAGCAAGGGCTACATCTACATCCGCAGCGAATATCCGCACGCGGTCGAGGCGATGAACGCCGCAATCGCGGCGGCCAGGCGCGGCGGCTATCTCGGCACCGACATCGGCGGCTCGAAGCAAGCCTTCGATCTCGAGGTGCGCGTCGGCGCCGGCGCCTATGTCTGCGGCGAGGAGACCTCGCTGCTGGAGAGCCTGGAAGGCCGCCGCGGCATCGTGCGCGCCAAGCCGCCGCTGCCGGCGCATCACGGCCTGTTCGGCAAGCCGACCGTGATCAACAACGTGCTGTCGTTCGCGGCCGTCCCCTTCATCCTCGCCGAGGGCGCCAAGGCCTATGCGGATTTCGGCATGGGCCGCTCGCGCGGGACGATGCCGATCCAGCTCGCCGGCAACATCCGCTACGGTGGCCTGTTCGAGACCGCCTTCGGGGTGACGCTCGGCGAGTTCGTCGACGACATCGGCGGCGGCACGTTCACGGGCCGCCCCGTGCGCGCCGTGCAGGTCGGCGGGCCGCTCGGCGCCTATTTCCCGCGCGCGCTGTTCGACACTCCATTCGACTATGAGGCTTTTGCCGCGCGCGACGGCCTGATCGGCCATGGCGGCATCGTCGTGTTCGACGACAGCGTCGACATGCGGAGGCAAGCGCGCTTCGCCATGGAATTCTGCGCCATCGAATCCTGCGGCAAGTGCACACCGTGCCGGATCGGCTCCACCCGTGGGGTCGAGACCATCGAGAAGATCATCCGGGGCGAGCGCGTCCATGAAAACCTCGCGCTGGTCGAGGACCTCTGCAACACCATGAAATTCGGCTCGCTCTGCGCACTCGGCGGCTTCACGCCTTACCCCGTGCTCAGTGCGCTGAAGCATTTCCGGGAGGATTTTGTCCCGGCGCCGACGACGCTTCAGGCCGCGGAATAGGAGAACGACGATGTCTCTGATCGAGGAAATCGACTTCGGCACGCCGGCTTCCAAATCGGAAGCGATGGTGACGCTGACCATCGATGGCAAGGAGATCTCGGTGCCCGAGGGCACCTCGATCATGCGCGCGGCGATGGAAGCCGGCCACCAGATTCCAAAGCTCTGCGCCACCGACATGGTCGACGCATTCGGCTCCTGCCGCCTCTGCCTGGTCGAGATCGAGGGCCGCGCCGGCACGCCGGCCTCCTGCACCACGCCCGTCATGCCCGGCCTCGTCGTGCACACCCAGACCGAGCGGCTCAAGAAGCTGCGCAAGGGCGTGATGGAGCTCTACATCTCCGATCATCCGCTCGATTGCCTCACCTGCGGCGCCAACGGCGATTGCGAGCTGCAGGACATGGCGGGCGCCGTGGGCCTGCGCGACGTGCGCTACGGCTATGAGGGCGAGAACCACGTCTTCGCCAAGACCCACGGCTGCGACAACGACCACTGGATGCCGAAGGACGAGTCCAACCCGTACTTCACCTATGATCCATCCAAGTGCATCGTCTGCTCGCGCTGCGTCCGCGCCTGCGAGGAGGTGCAAGGCACCTTCGCGCTGACCATCTCCGGCCGCGGCTTCGAAAGCCGGGTTTCGCCGGGCATGAACGAGAGCTTCCTGGGCTCCGAATGCGTCTCCTGCGGCGCCTGCGTGCAGGCCTGCCCGACCGCGACGCTGACGGAAAAATCCGTGATCGAGATCGGCCAGCCCGAGCACTCGGTCGTCACCACCTGCGCCTATTGCGGCGTCGGCTGCGCCTTCAAGGCCGAAATGCGCGGCGAGGAAGTGGTGCGCATGGTGCCCTACAAGGACGGCAAGGCCAACCGCGGTCATGCCTGCGTCAAGGGCCGTTTCGCCTGGGGCTACACCAACCACGGGGAACGCATTCTCAAGCCGATGATCCGCGAAAGAATCGAGGATCCCTGGCGCGAAGTGTCCTGGGACGAGGCGTTCTCCTTTGCTGCCGCCAAGATGCGCGGCATCCAGAAGACATACGGCCGGGACGCCATCGGCGGCATCACCTCGTCCCGATGCACCAATGAAGAGACCTATCTGGTGCAGAAGCTGATCCGCGCCGGCTTCGGCAACAACAATGTCGACACCTGCGCCCGCGTCTGCCACTCGCCGACCGGCTATGGCCTCGCCACCACCTTCGGCACCTCCGCCGGCACGCAGGACTTCGACTCGGTCGAGGACACCGACGTCGTCCTGATCATCGGCGCCAACCCGGCCTCCGCACACCCCGTCTTCGCCTCGCGCCTGAAGAAGCGGCTGCGCCAGGGCGCAAAGCTGATCGTGATCGACCCGCGCCGCACCGAGATGGTGGAATCGCCGCATGTGAAGGCGCTGCACCTGCCCCTGATGCCCGGCACCAATGTCGCAGTCATGACCGCGCTGGCGCATGTCATCGTCACCGAGGGCCTCGTCAACGAAGCCTTCGTGCGCGAGCGCTGCGACTGGAGCGAGTTCGAGGAGTGGGCCGCCTTCGTCTCCCAGCCGAAGAATAGCCCGGAATCGACCGCCATCCTCACCGGCGTCGATCCCAAGGTCCTGCGCGAAGCCGCGCGCACTTACGCGACCGGCGGCAACGGCGCGATCTATTACGGTCTCGGCGTCACCGAGCACAGCCAGGGCTCGACCACCGTGATCGCGATCGCGAACCTTGCGATGGCGACCGGCAATATCGGCCGTCCGGGCGTCGGCGTGAACCCGCTGCGCGGCCAGAACAACGTGCAGGGCTCCTGCGACATGGGTTCGTTCCCGCACGAGCTGCCAGGCTATCGCCACATATCGGGCGATGCCGTGCGCGACCAGTTCGAGGCGCTGTGGAACGTCAAGCTCAACCCCGAGCCCGGCCTGCGCATCCCCAACATGTTCGATGCCGCGGTCGAAGGCACGTTCATGGGCCTTTACGTGCAAGGCGAGGACATTCTCCAGTCCGACCCGAACACTTCGCACGTGGTCGCTGCGCTGTCGGCGATGGAATGCGTCATCGTCCACGACCTCTTCCTGAACGAGACAGCGAACTATGCCCACGTCTTCCTGCCCGGCTCGAGCTTCCTCGAGAAGGACGGCACCTTCACCAATGCCGAGCGCCGCATCCAGCGCGTGCGCAAGGTGATGACGCCGAAGAACGGCATGGCCGACTGGGAGGTCACCATTGGCCTTGCCAGGGCCATGGGCTTCGAGATGAACTACAGCCATCCCTCCGAGATCATGGACGAGATCGCGGCGCTGACCCCGACCTTCGCCGGCGTCTCCTACGCCAAGCTCGACGAGCTCGGCTCAGTGCAGTGGCCCTGCAACGAGAAGGCGCCCGAGGGCACGCCGGTGATGCATATCGACGGCTTCGTCCGCGGCAAGGGCAAATTCGTCGTGACCGAGTATGTCGCGACGGACGAGCGCACCGGTCCGCGCTATCCGCTGCTGCTCACCACGGGCCGCATCCTCAGCCAATACAATGTCGGCGCGCAGACCAGGCGCACCGACAACGTTATCTGGCACAGCGAAGATCGGCTGGAGATCCACCCGCACGATGCCGAGCAGCGCGGCGTGCGCGACGGCGACTGGGTGCGGCTGAAGAGCCGCGCCGGCGAGACTACTCTGCGCGCGGAGATCACCGACCGCGTCGCGCCCGGCGTCGTCTACACCACCTTCCACCACCCGGACACGCAGGCCAACGTCATCACGACGGACTATTCGGACTGGGCGACCAACTGTCCCGAATACAAGGTCACGGCGGTGCAGGTCTCGCCCTCGAACGGCCCGTCCGATTGGCAGAAGGCCTATGACGCACAGGCGCGGCAATCCCGTCGCATCGTACCGGCCGAAGCTGCGGAGTAAGGGCATGCACGTTCCGGTCCAGGCCATCGACCGCGAGATCTGGCGTGACGGCATCGCATCAGAGGGGACGCGGCTGATCCCCGAGGAGACGCCGCTGGCGCTGACCTATAATGGCGGCACCTATGCCGTCATGATGGGGACGCCGCAGAACATGGAGGATTTCGCCGTCGGCTTCAGCCTGGACGAAGGCATCATCAAGTCGGTCGACGACATCAAATCGCTCGAGGTTGTTCGCCTCGACGACGGCATCGAGCTCAGGATGTGGCTGGCACCGGAAGATGCGGTACTCATCAGCGAGCGCCGGCGCCGCGTCGCCGGTCCTACCGGCTGCGGCATCTGCGGCATCGAGTCCATCGCTGAAGCCGTGCGGCCCGCGGCGGTCGTGCCGTGCGGTCAGACCTTCACGCCGGACCAGATCATGGCGGCGATGCAGGCCATTGCGCCGCTGCAATCGATCAACATGCAAACCCGCGCCGTTCACGCCGCTGCGTTCTGGTCCCCTGCCGGCGGCATCGTTGCGCTGCGCGAGGATGTCGGCCGCCACAACGCGCTCGACAAGCTCGCGGGCGCCCTGGCACGCAGCCGCACGGATGCGCGCGGCGGCATGATGCTGCTGACGAGCCGCGTCTCGGTCGAGATGGTGCAGAAGACCGCCGCGATCGGCGCGCCGGTGATGGTCGCCGTCTCGGCGCCGACCGCGCTCGCGGTGCGCACGGCGGAAGCTGCCGGCATCACGCTGATCGCCATCGCCCGGCAGGACGGGTTCGAAGTGTTCTCGCATGGTGACCGGGTCATCGCCCGCCATGCCCAGGAGGTTGCCGATGTCGCCTGATCGCCTGATCTACATGGCCAACCAGATCGGCAAGTTCTTCCAGAGCCAGGGGCATGACAAAGCCGTGCCGGGCATTGCCGAGCACATCAAGAAGTTCTGGGATCCGCGGATGAAGCGCGCGATCTTCGCCCATCTCGATGCCGGCGGCGCGGGACTGGAGCCGAACGTGCGCGAGGCCCTCACCTCGCTGAAACAGGCGACGTCCCTACGAGCATCCTGAAAACGCGCCGCACCTCGCTCTGCGTTTCCTTCACCCGCGCCTCCAGCGACGAGAAGTCCGGCGCATCGCCGGCGCGCGCCATGACGCGCAGGAGATCGGTGCCGGCGGTTTCCGGCTTGAAGCGCTCGCTGACGCAGAGCCGCAGGATCTGCGTCAGGTCATGATAGAGCCGCGCCGCCGCACGCAAGATCTCGGTCTCGGATTGAGCGAGCACGCCGAGCCTGCATGCGTTTTCCAGCACCTGCACGGTGCTGACGTCGAGAATGTCCGGCTTGTCGTGGGCATGCACGAGCTGGAGATATTGGGCGATGAAGTCGACGTCGATCATGCCGCCGGCGGCGTATTTGAGATCCCAGTGGTCGGCCTCCCCCTTCTCCTGGCCGATCGCGCTGCGCATGTCGGCGACGTCGTTGGCGATGATCCCGCGGTCGCGGCGGCGGGTCAGGACATCGCGGATGACGCGCTCGATCCGTTTCCGGAATTCTGGCGAAGCCGACACCACGCGCGCGCGCGTCAGCGCCATGTGCTCCCAGGTCCAGGCCTCGTTGGCCTGGTAGTCCGCGAAGGAGGCAAGGCTCGACGCCACCGGGCCGGCGCGCCCCGACGGACGAAGCCGCATGTCGATCTCGTAGAGCACGCCGTAGTTGGTCCGCGTCGTGAAAGCACTGATCAGGCGCTGGGTGAAGCGGGCAAAATAGTGCGCACCTTGCAGCGACTTCGGCCCATCCGAGTCAGGGTTCTCGCTGTCGAAATCGTAGAGCAGGATCAGGTCGAGGTCGGACGACGCCGTCATTTCGCGGCTGCCGAGCCGGCCCATCGCGATGATCGCGGTCTCCTGCCCCTTGATGCGGCCGTGCTGGGCGGCAAAGCGATCGGCGACGAGGCCATGCACCGTGTGGACGATGCCTTCGGCGACGTCTGCAAAGGCCGTGCTCGCCTGCTGCGCCGAGACGGTGCCGGACAGGATGCGCGTGCCGATCAGGAACAGGCTCTCCTGCCCGAACAGGCGCAGGCGATCGAGAAACTCCTCGTAGGAGCCGGCATCCTGCACGGTCGCGGCGAGCCGGCCCGACAATTCCAGCCTGTCGGGCATCGCGCCGAAAAAGCGGGGATCGATGAGGCCATCCATGAGCTGCGGCTGCCGTGCCAGCATCTCGCCGAGCCGCGGCGCCGCGCCCAGCACCAGCGCCACCAGCGCGACGAGATCCCGGTTCTGACTGAGCAGCGTGATCAGCCGGCCGCCGCGCTGGAGCGCCCCGAGGAAATGATCGAACGCCACGACGGCGCGATCCGGATCCTCGGCATGGGCAAGGCCGTCGATCAAGGCCGGCACGAATTCGAAGAAGGCGCTTCGCGTCGCCTCAACGCGGAACACGCGGTAGTCGCCGGTGATCCAGTCGCACACGGTTTGCGCGACGGCGGCGGGCTTCTTGAAGCCAAGCGTCGCCAGATGCTGAAGCAGGCGCGGATCGTCTGGACCCGCACCGTAGTCGAGCGCCGGCAGCTTGGCGGTGCCGGTCGGATCGTCGCCCTCGAAGAGCTTTTCGTAGTGACCCTGGACGATCTTGAGCTGGTGCAGCAGGTCGCGCGCAAAGGCTTCGCGATCCGGATAGCCGAAGAACCATGCGAAGCGCTCGACCGCTTGCTTGTCCTCGGGCAGCGTGTGGGTCTGCTCGTCGGCGATCATCTGGAGGCGATGCTCGACCCGGCGCAGGAATTCGTAAGCCGTGGTCAGCTCGTCGCGCGCAGCAAGGGTGATCCAGTTGCTGGAGGCGAGCACGTCGAGCGCCCTCAGCGTCGGCCGCACCCGCAATTCCGGATGGCGGCCGCCCGCAATCAGCTGCTGGGTCTGCGCGAAGAACTCGATCTCGCGGATGCCACCGCGCCCGACCTTGACGTTATGGCCCTCGACCGCGATCTCGCTCTGGCCGCGATAGGTCTGCATCTGCCGCTTCATGTCGTGGACGTCGGCGAGCGCGGCGAAGTCGAGATGCTTGCGCCAGACAAAGGGCGCGATCTCCGCCAGAAGCGCCTCGCCCGCCCTGGGATCGCCGGCGCAGGCCCGCGCCTTGATCATGGCGGCGCGCTCCCAGGTGCGCCCTTCCCGCTCGTAGTAATTCAGCGCGGCGTCCCGTGAGATCGCCACCTGCGTCGAGGACGGATCGGGGCGCAGCCGCAGGTCGACGCGGAAGACGTAACCATCATGGGTGCGCTGCTGCAGGATGCGCGCCATGCCCTGTGTGACCCGCACGAAAAACGGCTGCGGCTCGATATCGGGCGCCAGCGTCGTGGCATCGGGATCGAAGAAGACGATGAGATCGATGTCGCTGGAATAGTTCAGCTCGCCCGCGCCCATCTTGCCCATCGCCAGCACGATCAGCCCGCAGCCCTTTTCGGGCGCCTCGGGGTCGGGCGGTGAGAGCTTGCCACGTGCGGCTTCCTGCCGCAGCAGGTACTGGAGCGCCGCCTGGACCGAGAATACCGCGATGTCGGTCAGCGCCGCCGTCACCCGCATCACCGGCCAGACGCCGCCGATATCGCAGAGTGCTGTCAGCAGTGCTGCCTCCGCCTTCATGCGGCGAAGCAGGCGCATCACCTCGGCTTCATCGGATGCCGCGAGCACGGCGCTCCTCGCCTCCGCCATCAGCACCGCCAGGTGCACATCGGGATCGCATTCGAGCAGCCTGACCAGACGCGCGGGGTCGGCGCGCACGAGATCGAACAGATAGGGCGAGAATTCCGCGATCCCGGCCAAGATATCCCGCGCGAATGGATGAACCAGCAGGGATTCGAGACGTGCCGATTGTGCCGGCTCGAGCTCGGCCAGCCAGGTTTCGAAACGTCGTTCGTCGGTTGTGGAAGCGGCAATATGGGGAGCCTCCGCGAAGCGTGCGGCCAGCCTCTCACCATGCTTGTCCGCGTTTCCCGGCGCGGAGTGGTTCATGCCACCTTCTGTGGCACATCCTGCATCGGCGGAGCAACCCTGTCGCCGGCCCCCGCGCGCGCCGGCACGACGAGCGTGGCGACGAGCCCGGGATTGGCATCGCCCAAGCGCAATTCGCCACCGTGCAACGTCGCGACCGCTGAGGCGAGGCTGAGGCCGAGACCTGAGCCCGGCAGCGTGCGGCTGGCCTCCAGCCGCACGAATCGCTCGACGACGTGCTTGCGATCAGTTTCGGGGATGCCTGGACCACGATCGGTCACGCTGAGCAGCACCCGGTCGCCCTCGCGCCGCGCCTCGATCGTGATTTGCCTCGCGTCCATGCTGACCACGGTTCCGGCCGCTTGTGCCGCCGGCTTGCCGTATTTGATCGCGTTCTCGACGAGATTGGCGAGCGCCTGGCTGATCAGTTCGCGATTGGCATGAACCGGCGTCGGCTCGCATTTGACCTTCAGGGTCATGCCGTCTTCCTCGGCGAGCGGCTCGTAGAGCTCGTGGATGCCCTCCGCAACCTCCGCGGCATCGAAGTCGTCCATGTTGCCGCGCGCCTGTCCGGATTCTGCGCGCGCGATCATCAGAAGCGCGTTGAAGGTCCGGATCAGCCCGTCGGACTCCTCGATGGTCCGCTCCAGCGCAGCGCGATAATCGGCCTCGCAGCCTGATCTCGCCAACGCCTCTTCGGCGCGGTTGCGCAGCCGCGTCAGCGGCGTCTTGAGATCATGGGCGATGTTGTCGGAAACCTCCTTCAGACCCGCCATGAGCGCCTCGATCCGCTCGAGCATGGCGTTGAGGTTCTCGGCGAGGCGATCGATCTCGTCGCCACTGCGCCCCACGGGCAGGCGCTCGCTGAGATCTCCGGTCATGATGCGCTGCGTGGTGCCGGTCATCGCGTCGATGCGCCTCAGCACCCTGCGTGCGACGAAGATGCCGCCGCCGAGGCCGAGCACGACGACGATCAGGATCGACCATTGCGCTGCCTTGGCGACGATGCCGAACAGGCGCCGCCGTTCGGCGAGGTCGCGGCCGATCAGCAGCCGGAAGCCGTTCTCCAATTCGGTGACGCGCACCAAAGCGCGATGATCGCGATCATCGGCATCCTCGAGGCGTCGATAGGCCGTCTCCGACCAGCCGCGCGTCGCCATCACGCCGGGCGCCAGCGAGCCGACATTGCCGGCAACCGCCTGCCCCGTCGGCGTGGTCACGAGATAGAGGTTGGCACCCGGGCGTAGCGCGCGATACTCGATCGTGCGCACGAGGCTGAACATGCCGCGGCGATCGTAGATCTCGCTGATTTCCGAAGTCTCGGAATTGACCGTCTGCGTGATTTCCTCGGTGATCAGCCGCCGTGTATTCCAGGCGAAATAGCCGAGCAGCGAGGCCGCGAACATCGCGAACAGCAGCAGATAGACCAGCGTCAGCCGGAACGCCGTGGTGCGGACGAGTTTACCGAATGCCGTCACGGATCATGTACCCATTGGGCCGGCCGCGTCCGCTATCGTCAGGCATCGTCATTCGCCAAATTTCTCCATATCTCTCAATGCCTTGACTGCATTCCGCATCAGCGGCTATCGTCCCATTTCGTCATCACGCGGCAGCAAACTGGTAATAATTCGGCAATTCCGGCCCTTCCGGTCTTCCAAATGATCCGGCTCGGTAATAGCAGCCGAACAGCGGGGAATTCCCCTCCCCCTGCCGTCAAAGCGCGATGATCCGTAACGGTAGCGGTAAGCTAGGGACTGTAGAATGAAACTCAATCCGAAAGAAATTAACTCCAAGCAATCCGGCGCCTATGCCGACGGCGGCGGCCTTTACCTGCTGGTCCGGGAGAGCGGCGACCGCATCTGGCAGTTCCGGTTTACCGATTTGGCCGGCAAGCGGGCGGCGATGGAATTCGCCAAGGTCGTCGATCGGCCCAGCGGCAGGCCGGGCGAAATGTCATTGAGCGAGGCCCGGGATGCGGCCCGCGAATATCGCGTCGCGCTGAAGCGGGACGGCGCCGATCCGCGCACCAAAAAGCGCTTGGCGCAGACCGGCGGCAAAACCTTCAAGGAATATGCCGAGGAAAAATACCCGGGCTGGTGCGTCGGCAAGCACAAGGATGAGGAACTGGCTTGGCAACGATCGATCCGCGATGTGCCCTCGCTGCACGCGCTCACACTGCACGCGATCGATACGCCGCACGTCATCGAGGCGCTCAAGCCGATCTGGTGGGAAAAGCCGATCAGCGCCGATCGGACGCGGCAGCGGATTGAGAAGCTGCTCGATGCCGCGAAAGTGGAAAAATTGCGCACGGGCGAAAACCCTGCGGCATGGCGCGGCAACCTCAAACTGGTTTTGCCCTCGGCGCGTAAGCTGAACAAGAAAAAGCCGCACGCCTCGGTGCCCTACGCCAAGGCGCCCGCGCTCATGACCGCGCTGCGCTACGAGACCGGCACCGTCGGGCGATGCGTCGAGGTCGGCATCCTGACCGTCACCCGCAGCCAGGAAATCCGCTTGATGGAATGGACCGAACTCGACTTCAACAAAAAGACGTGGCTGATCCCGGCGGAGAAAATGAAGGTCAAGGGCGAAGGCGAGCCGAAGCCGCATCTTGTGCCGCTCTCCGAGCAGGCCCTCGCCATCATCCAATCGATGCCGCGAATGGGCCGCTACGTTTTTCCGTCGGACCACTACCATGCCGGCGAGCACCAGCCGTTCTTCCCAAACGCGCTGCTCTATTGCATCAAGCGCTGCGGCTTTGCCGCCACCATGCATGGCATGCGCTCGACCTTCCGCAATTGGGGCGCCGATAGCCGGGAGCACAATTTCCGCCGCGAGGTTCTGGAATTCTGCCTCTCGCATCGCGTCGGCGACGAGGCCGAGCTGTCCTATTGGGATAGCGACATGATCGATCGGCGGCGCGATGCATTGCAGGCATGGGCCGACTATGTGAAGCCGATCCGCAAGCCGAAAGCGGACCAGCCGAAAAAGAGCAAACCCAAACTCCGGCTTGTCGCATGATCGCTTGCCCAGCCGAGCGAAAGGAGAGCGGGCCGCCCCATCCGGGCGGCCTTTGCATTTACCCGGGCTGCAAACGGTCAGCGATGCGCTTGCCAACGCCGCCCGGCCAATCATGCCACCCATGCGCTCAGCGCGCCCAAGACCGTTTACGGGCCGCGCGCTCAGACTCGACGGTGGCCTTTCGTCCTGGGACAGCAAAAAAGAACCCGCTCTCCTGGATGGAGAGCGGGTCAAGTTTCGGCGGGAAGCCCCCGACTGACCGCGTTGTGCGGGCCGAGGATGCGTATGTGTTCCCGCCGGTCGTGAATTTCTAACCGTTGGTTGCGTGTTCGCGCGAATACCTAAAGCACAATCCAGAACGGGATCAGTGCAAAAGGTTCCGCATGTGGAAGGCGTATCCGGCATAGGGCTATGCGCGCGCACCGTGTGGCCCTCGACCATCTTTATTATTACGGATGCAAGGCACGAACTGGGATAACCGGCACGGCGCAGCAGCAGGGATCAACCCGGCGCGCGCCCAATAAAAATGCGTATGTGAAAGGACATAACCCCATGCGGCGGTGCGGGGATTGTCAGCTTTGCTGTGACCTTTTGCCGGTTGGCTCATTGAGCAAAAATGCCGGCGCGCTTTGCAAATTCCAAAAATTCAAAAAGGGATCGCAGGCCCATCGCGACGCCGCCTTGCGCCGCTGGCTCTACCGCCGCGCCAAGAACGGGATCGCCGCCTTAATCCGCTTCAATGAACGAGACGCCATCACGGTGTTCGCACGCCCGTTCGATCCGGCCGGCCAATGGCACGAGATCGACAGCGGCCTCTCGCTCAATCGCACTCGTTCCTTTGAGGAAGTCGTCACGGCGCTCGGTGGTCGAGCGGCGGCGATCATCAGCGAGCCGGAGAAAGGCGAACATGGCGAAGCAAGCAGCACCACCACCGACTGATCGGTTTCGGATCATCTGCGAGGCCGAGGCGGCCAACATGGGCCCGATCATCGCGCAACTCTCGCGCATGGGCCTAACGAACATCGGCTTTGAACTGATCACCGATGTCCCGACCTTCAATCGGAATGCGCCGCGCGCAGTCAATGCCGAGGCGTTCGCCCAGGCGTGGCTCGAAGCAAATCCGACCTTTGCGCTGACCGATCTGGTGGCGCACTTCAAGGCGGATAACCGCACGCCATCATCGGCCTATTATGCGGTGAAGAAGCTCGCCGACGCTGGGAGGGTTCGCAAACTGGACGGCGGCAATTATCAGCGGGCCGATGTCGCCGCGATCGAGGCGCCGCCGCCCAAAGCGGCCGAGCCGAAACATGAGCGCACGCACCGCGAGGAGATCGAGCGGTTCATCGCCCGGCGCAAAACCTTCACCACGGCGCAGTTGCGCGAGCTATTCCGCGAGCAAGGCCGCAACGAGGTATCGGTCAGCCCAATCCTCGACAAGCTGATCCATGCCAAGGTCATCAAGCGATCGGGCGGCGCCGGATCGGGCGAATACGAGGTGGTGAAAAAGCCGGCGGCGAAAAAGCCGGCGACAAAACTCAATGGCGAATCGCAAGGAGAAATGACGAATGCCCAATAGGATCGGCCACAACTCGGGGACGCTATGGCTGACCCGATCTTATAATTTCATCGATAAGGACCCGGAGATCGATCGCTTCCGGACGCTCTATCAAAGAGATCGGATCAAGGAGGCGGATCTCGCGGTGCTTGCCGGCCTATCCGGATCGACGGTCAGCAACATGTTCGGCGGCAAGACGCGGCGGCCGCAGCACGCCACATTTGCCAAGATGGCCGGCGCGCTTGGCTACAAATACGATTTGGTCCGCGATGACCGACCAGACTACGCGAGCGAAATCCCGAAGGCGCGCGAAGAACGAAAGGCTTACCGGGCCCTGCTCGCGAAAAAGAAGGAGCGCGCCGCCAAACGCAACGGCTATGCAAACGGCCACGGCAAATTCGACGGAAGGAGCAAGTAACCAATGGGACGGGGTAGAACTACCAAGCCGCAAGTGCGCAGCGCCGGCAGTGCCGATCGCTCGCTCGGCATCATGATCCGCACGCGCCGCAAGGAGATCGGGATCAGCCAGAGCGAGCTAGGCGACCGGCTCGGGGTCAGCTTCCAGCAAATCCAGAAATACGAGAAGGGCGTCAACCGGGTCAGCGTGGCGCGGCTTAGCGAAATCGCTACCGCGCTCGATTGCGACATCTCTCTCTTTACCGGCGCGGCGAAAGGCGACGCGAAACTCACGCCCCACATGGAATTCGCTGCATCGAAAGACGGCCACGATATCATCGCGGCCATGATGCGGGTCTGCAATCCGGAATTGCGTCGCAGCGTCATCGCGCTCGCGCGCACACTCGCGGAGGCATTCCCCGACTAACGAAATGATCGACAGCCCCGGCCAGTGCGCAAGCACCGGCTGGCGGTGCTATCGGGCGGCGGGGATGGGTGGGAAACGCAAATGAGCAATATCGGCGGCAATCGCAGCAGAGACCTGCCGCAGCACCGGCCAAGACGCATCTGCATCGCGGATGCGATTTTGGAGGTTCAGGCATATGGACAAAACGAAGCTCAACCAAGCGATCTGGTCGATCCCCATGGCCGACCGGATCAAGCGGCTTCCGATCTCGGAAAATGGCTTCCCGGTCCCGTGGTTCGTCGCATGGCTTTACGGCAAGCCGGATTTTCGCGTCGTCGGCCCTGACAAGCTGGTGCAGGCGATCAAGCGCTCGCTCTGCTGGGTTTGCGGCCAGCCGCTCGGCCAATACAAGGCGTTCCCGATCGGCCCGATGTGCGCGATCAACCGCACGATCGCCGAGCCGCCGTCGCATCTCGAATGCGCGGAATACGCGGTGCGCGCCTGCCCCTTCCTTTCCAACCCGCGCATGCGGCGGAACGAAAAGAGCATGCCGGCGGACCACCAAGAGCCGGGCGGGATGATGATCAAGCGCAATCCTGGCGTCATCTGCATTTGGGTGACGAAGGAATTCCGCGTGATGCGCGATGGAAATGGCGCCCTCTTCCGTCTTGGCGATCCCACGTCGGTGACGTGGTGGGCTGAAGGCCGCCGCGCGACCCGCGCCGAGGTCGACCACTCGATCGAGACCGGCCTGCCGCTGTTGCGCGCCGAGGCGGAAAAGGACGGGCCCGAGGCGCTCGCCATGCTCGACCGATACATTGCCCGCGCTCAAAAGCTGTTGCCGCCATGACTGAAACCGACGACGCCATTGCCCGCGCCGCTCGGATCATCGATCAGCATGCGTTCCGGCAAACCAACCCCAGCGTCGCGCTCGCAAGGCGGCAGCAAATCGCGATCCGCAAAGCCCGCGATGTGCTTTCCTTCGCGGTGGCCGAACGCGACGATCTAATTGCCGCGCTCGCGCGCGCCCACGAGCAAATCGACACCTTGTTCGCAATGTACGCGCTCAAGGACCACACCTTTCGCCCATCGGAGACAGAGCTATGGCCCGAAATGGTCCGCCGAAACGAAATCCTGCGTCGTTACGGGATCGAGCCGAAATGATCAGCGGAGAAATGCGAGAGAGGCTTCGGCAGTCCGACGCGCTCGTCGAGCAAATGCGGCCAATCCTCGCGGGCCAGAATCCGGAAGTGCAAGGCGCCGCGATTGCTCAGCTTCTCGCAATATTCATTGCCGGTCATGCGCCGCCGATGCGGGAAAGCGCACGCAAGCTATTGATGGATTGCGCCGACGGATTGATGCCGATCTGCATCGAGGAAATAATCGAGGCGCGGCGCGTGCCGCCGGAATGGCGCCCGGATACCACGGAGGAAGGCTAGGACACTTGGCTTGGTCGTGGGCTACATCCTCACATCACGCTCCACTGCCATGTGGACCCGTGGATCGGGAAATCTCCGTTCTGCGACCACTTATATGATTTCCACATCAACTCGTTGTTTTTTCCCCCAAACTTGGCTGTGTCAGCAATCTTGTTGAACACGTCGTCTGTGATCCAGGTTCGCTCACTTAGTTTAAGCTCGGTCAGTTTCGCTGCATAATTTGCAGCGCGTCCTACCCAGACGATATCGTTTCCGCCTCTTACGCCCGTTCTCGCTGCTCTGATCGAACTAGTGTCAATGCCAACGACTTGGCTCACGCTGTACGAGGCATTTGAATACTGGGCTTTCAAGGCCGGATTTACAATTTCTCGTACCGCATAGTTGATCTTGAGGCCACATCTGACGGCACTGGTTGATTGATGGTCGCCTATAAAAATTCCCATTATTCGGTCGCCATCGTAGGAAGTTATCGATCCGCCCTCCGACAAGACGAGTTTTGCTGCACAATGAAGGTATGTCTTATAAATCTCGGCAGCAAACATCCACCCATGGCTATCAACTAAGGATGTCGAGCCGGATAGATCGGCATATAAAACAGTTGCTCGCTCGAATTCGACAGCGTCGTTACCCAATTGGAGGTCCTCGGGAGAGGGAACAACCTTGCCGTTTCGCTTATCCCAGCTTGTCTTGAAAATCTTCGCAACTTGGCTTTTGAGATCTTCGCCGAGTGACATTCACAATCTCAATCAGTTGTTCGGGCCCAGTGCATTGATGTAATCCCGAAGTTCGTTGCATGCTGGAGCAATCTGCGCCACAGAATCTGGGCCTAGCGCGAAACGGTACGAGATCGTCGTAACCCCGCTCAAGTCGCTCGGTAATTTTACTCTCTCTTCTCGGGGCTCCATCAAAATTGCCCGGGCCCTTCCGAGCCGGCCCATGAACAGACCAAGTTCAAAGATGACATTATCGCGGGGGACAGGCCAATTTTGACCTCGAGTGAGAGTGAGATCGTCCGTATGAGCGATGGCTATCGCGAAGTCAGAATTGTCAACCTGATCCTCGAGGCTCTGCAAGGTGTAGTTTGCAATGCGAAATACGCCATCAGTCCAAATAACGACCGTGAATGGGTCATGCTGCAAGGCATTTTGTACGGCCCTAGCAACAGGGAGAGCTTCGGCTGACGAAATAATAAAAACTCTGATCTTATCGCGATATTTGCCGACCAACCCGTTGCGCTGCTGTAATCGCCTAGCGAGTTCTCTGCCAACGAAGCGATAGATTTTTGGATATTTAGTAGCGAGCGAATGGAATTGCGGCTCGGTAAGTTTTCCGACGACCGATCTTTCAGTAGCGATTAGCGTGGCTGCGCGTCGTTGTGTAGGCTCAATTGCAGCCATTTCTCCCACGTGATCGTTTGGTCCACGCCTGCCGACTGTCCGGCCGTTCACCGTGACATCGAATCTCCCCGTTAAGATTAGGAAAACGTCGTTTCCATCCGAATCCTGTTCGATCAAAACTTCGCCTGGCTCGACTTTTAGGAGCTTAACGGACTTGGCCAACTCTTCCGCAAGCGCGTCGTTTCCCGCAACAATCTTCTGAGAGGAAAGCGCATCCACCAGTAGCCTTCGGCCAGCATCCCCATCAAAGCGTTCGATCATTGAAATCTATCTCTTCCGGCTCAAAACAGATCAATTCTTTCGTCTAGGCAACAGAGCGGCACCCGTAATGGTTGAAATACCATGCATTTGGCTAGTTACAAGTACGCACCACGGTGAAAGCCGCCGCTTCCAGCAGTGCTTCACGCCGCTGCCCGATCTTCCTTGTCCGTGCCGCGCATCACGATCCTGAGCCCATCATCCGCCGATGGCCGTTGTAGCGCCTTTGCCTCATCCCACGGCGCGCGCATCCAGACGTCGCGCTCCTCATCGGTCGTTAGGATCACGGGCATGGCCTTCGGATGGATCGGCTCGACCACCGCGTTTGGCGCAGTCGTCAGGAAGCCATAGACCAGATGCGGCCCGGGGACCGGCTTGGACTTGGTGCCTCGATCGCCCTTGAACTCGGTCCAGATGCCAGCAAAGGCGAACAGCGGCCGGTCCTCATTCAGAGCGAACCAGACCACATCCTTTTTCTTGGTCTCCGGGTTCGGCTCCGGCGCGTACTCGGCGAAGCTGTTGGCCGGGACCAAACAACGGTTCTCCGGTTTCAGCCACCCCCGCCAGTGCGGCGACGCCGTGTTGCGGATGTTGGTCACCGGCGGCCCGCCGGTGCGGGGTGGCGGCGGCATGCCCCACCGCATCAGCACCATCTCGCGTTCGTCGCCCGCGTTGCGCACGACTGGTGCCGGATAGTCCGGGAACACCCCGGGCATGGACGGCAGGTTACCGACGTAGCGGTTGACTACGCGGAAGAGCGCGCGGATCGCTTCTTGGTTGGTCGTGACCGAATAGAGATTGCACATTGAGGCGGTCTATCACGGATCAGCATTCAAGGCGCGCATGATGCCAATTCGAACGAACATTACCTTTAGGCGGAGTACTCCGCCGCTATGTTGCTTTCGTACAGGGCTTTCGCGGATGTCGCCTGATCAATCGCTTCTCGAACTGAAGGTTCGGTCAAATCTAAAACCCGCAACGTCCCGCCGACCTCGGCTACTCCTTCGATGCGCCGAAAGACTCCTTTGTTCATCTCGGCATATCTTGCGAGTCCCTTGAGCTTGGGCAGAGCATCGCTGAATTGGATGCCATGCGGATCTACGATGTCTGCTACAATGCGGGCATCTGGCAGGCGGGCAAAGAAAATAAAATCCGGGCGTACAATCTTGGGTTCGTCTCCGTCGATATACGCCACGCCAAGCGAATCCTGGCTTGGCCGCGCCGGGTTCCGATACCACGCGACGTTCCCATCGCGGTGCAGTTCGGCGGAAAGAACCTTGTCTTCCCAAGAGGAACTGAAGCTTTCCGGGAAAAGGCCGTCCTGGTCGCAAAGCATATGCCTTTCGAAGCGGGGAAGTTCAACTTCCGTCCCGTTCGCCTCTCGTGCGGTCGTGGGTTGCAGCCACATATGAGGGCGCGCCAGATCAACGTCCAGCGGATCAGCGCTCATCTCCCTAATTTGGCGATAGATTTCCTGCCGCTCGTCCGACAGGCTCTTGATTGGAATGCGATGCTGGTTGAGCCACTGATTTGAAAGCTTCTCTGCCTCTACTTCCAAATCGGCTTTTATTGCAGGGACCAGGCCAATCGCTGCGACGGCAGTATGGGCTTCAATCAATAAGGCTTCTGGATCTTCGTCGTCGCCCGCCTTGCTTGCCAGATGCTCGCTGTAGGTGGTCGCCAGATCGGGGCTGATGACACGGGCCGCGCGCTTGTAGGCATCCTCGATGACTGCATAGTCGGCCGCCTCGACGAAGTCGTCGAAGGTCATTCCCTTCGTTTCGACATCCGCCTTCACCGTCTTGCCTTCGACCGTCAATACTGCTTCCCGTGCTTGTTTGATTTCGTCAGCGTACCGGACCTGTGCGCCATCCAACACTTTGTGCATTTCGGCATGAGCTTTCTTACCAGCATTCGGAAGGAGGCTGTCGGCGGCAAGCTCATGTGCCAGCGCGGTCAATCGCTTGACCGGTCGCGCCTGCCGTTTTGGAAGTGTCTGGGATGGCAACGAAAGCAACTTCTGCCAGATTTCCTCGGGAATCGCTGCGTTCGGCTTCATTTCCCGCGGATTGATGAGGACGCGGCGACCCGGCAGTTCCTCGCCCGCATCGCTCCCGGCCATAAGGGTCGTTACAACAGCCTCAACCGACTTCCTGTCGAAGTGTGGAAGAAGGCAGTCAACCGCATTCAGTCGGTCATTGCCCGGAATCCGGCGAGCGAGCGGTGTACGGACCATACGCCCGAGAAGCTGGGTAATGTGCGTCTTGTCCGATGCGGCTCGGAATGAAACCATCACCTCCGCACGCGGGCAGTCCCAGCCTGTGCTGATCGCGTCCTTGGCAACGAGGATGCGAACCCATTTGGACTCTTGAACCCTCTCGGGCGCGATGTAGGTGACGGTGCGGCTGCCGAAAGTTTCGGTCTTGTGTTCGCCAAACACGTTGGCGACGCAATCATGAGGTAGGTCGGGCCAACGCTCGAAGGCTGTATCAAGCCACTTCCCGATCTCGTTGTGGTCGGGTGAGTTCGGCACCTGCAACACCATCAGTGGTAGGACCGCGTCCGCCTCGTCCTGCTGCTTCGCGTATTCGGCCCAAGCCTCAGAGATGTCGCGCAGTTTGTCCGTGCCACGACGCAAGAGGACGGTCGAGAAATCGCCAGTCTCATCTGGTACATCGAGGTTGATCGTATCCTTCAGAAGACCGGATTCCTGCACCTTTTTTGCGTCCACAACGACGTTGGGCATTTTCGAATGCCCCTGCATCTCCGCAATCGCCTCATTGAACCGCTCCACCGTGGCTGAAATGCCCCAGACAACCGGGATGCCGGGGACAGAACCCGAACCGTTGATCAGTTGCTTCACGATGGTCGGCTTGCCGTCGCCATTCGATTTGCCACCTTCCTTCATTCCGCGATGGGCTTCGTCCAGCACGAGATAGAGCGTGAGATCGGTGTCTTCGATGGTGTTCTGAATCGTATCCCAGATTGTGTGCGAGCGCAGATCTGGCATAATCCGCATCTGCCGATCGTCTTTTTCGATGGCGGCATCATTCGGATCGTGACCGCGCACCAGAAGGCTATTCTTTGACAGCTTCTGCGTGTTGAGGAAGTAGATCTTCCCCGCCTCGAACTTCTCACGACCAAAGCTGTTGCCGACCGTGACAAGGTCAGAGATCGTCAGCTTGTCCGACGCCTCCTGCAACCGCCACTTCGATTGCTCGTTGAGGGACGGGTCATCGCTAAACCAGATTACGACTGCGCCGGGATCGGGTTCAAAATCGTAGTCGTCGTTGCCGTGAAACAGCGCTTCGAAGACGGCGGCGGCCATAACGGTCTTGCCAGCGCCGGTGGTGGCGGTCAGCGAAAAGGCGTGTTTGTCGCTGTCCTCATGCCAGCGCTTCCGTGCCTTTTTGAGCCGGTCGAGAACCTCTTTGACGGCCTCATCCTGATAGTCCTTGAGCGTGAACTTCATGTCTTACCGCCCCATCGAGAAACGGAAATTCGTTAGGTACGACTCGTAGAGTCGGACTGGCTCAACAGCGGCGTGCAGACGGCGGACAACAGATTGAAAGCGGCGGTCGTCGTCCGTGACGACATAAGCGACACGGATCGTACCCTTGGCCTCGACTTTCTTTGCGAAGGGGACGGCCTTGTCCAGATCGATTAGAAGCGCATAAGTATCGGCTATATCCCACCCCTGTTTGGGCAAGTCTTCAATCCGTCGCCCTTCGCTGCCCGCCCGCATCCAGAGGAGCGGTGCGATCCGTGCGAAGGCGCGATTGTGGCCGACCGTAACGGGAGTCTCGTAGGTGAGCGTGAAGAATTCAGCATTTTCCTCGAAACCTTCGGACATCGGAAACTCGTCCGCGAAATTGTAGTCACCGTCGATGGCCTTGCCTTCCGGTGTCTTGCCAGTAATCGCCGCCGCAATGCGCGGCTTGGTGATGTAGTCACAGATGCCCCATTTCTCCCAGTCCGTATCGCCGGGCCTGAGGCCAGCCTTTCGAAGTGCCGCTTGTTCATCCGCGGCCACCTCGTTGTTGGTCACAGAGATGCATTGGCGACGTCCGTCGTCTTGCCTGTTCAGGCGCATCACGGCGTGAGCGGTTGTGCCGGAGCCGCTAAAGAAATCCAGAACGATGGCGTTCGGCTTTTCCTTGATGAAAAATCGCAAGGCATCCTCGACCGCATAAAGCGACTTCGGAAACGGAAACCGACGATCTGGCATCATCGTGCGCAAAAGACTGGTGCCGTGGCTCCCTGCATCATGGGATGTCATGTTCCAAACGGTCCGGGGGGCTGCTGACCGCGCTCCGTCGGCATAGCGGAGTTCCAGCGTACCATCATCAGCAGTGCCTACGACTTGAAGCCGCCCGCTTTCGATTGCTGCGAGTTGATTGAACGATAGGTAGTAGATCGGCACCGATTTCTTTTTGAGATCAATCTTTCCCGTCCTTACCGCACCTTTTGACATCAGGGTTCGAAGAGTGTCTGGTACAACCGACCAGCTATATTGCTGGCCATTACTTGTCGGCGGCCAGATTGCCACTGTGCCCCTGGGGGTTTTCTGTGGCTCTTTCTCACCGAGTAGAACGGTATCTCCGATTGAATGTATCCCCGATCCATCCTCGTTGACATAGATTGGGTACCATGATCCAGGATTGTGGGCCCGTAGTCCCTTACGTCCCGTTCGTGCCAGGCCGCGCCAACGAACATCTTCGTCAAGCGCATAATCCTTTGCTGTCAGCATGTCCCAATTCCAACGGGAAAGCTGAACATCTCCGATCTTCACAAAGAAGATGTACTCGTCTACTCGCGCAAACTCGTTTCCTCGCGCTGTCCCTTTTGGGTTGATTACGCTGCTAATCATCTGCACTTCGGCTTCTGGAAAGGTCTGCTCTAAGAGTAGGCCCAGCCTCAGATATTCTTTCTCATCAATGGTCGCGATCAAAACGCTTCCGGTAGGTTTGAGCAATTGGCTCGCCAGCTTCAAACGCCTCTCGATAAAGGCAAGCCATTTTGAGTGGCGATAGAGATCTTCAGACTCAACGTAGTCGTTGTTGTATTTCCAATCTTTTGCGCCCGTGTTGTACGGCGGATCGATATAGATCGCATCGACCTTGCCGCGATGGGTGAACGTCAGCGCTTCCAACGCATGGAAGTTTTCGCCGTTAATGACCGTGTGGAATGGCTTGTCACCGCCGCGCTCTACCTTGCCGGTGCTGACAAGGCCGGGGTAGATGTAGTCACGAAACTCCGCAACAACCACGAGGTCTTCTACGGCAACGTTCTGCCGGTTCGGCTCGGCGGTGTTCATTAGCTCGATCTTGGCCAGCGGCGCCCCGTTCGCCTTCGCAAGACCCACCACCTTCCAGAGCCGGGAATCAACCTTCGCTGTCGATCCGCGCGGGGACAAGATGCGCACCTTGTCACCCTTCCGCACTGCTCTTCCAGGCAGTTCGACGCTTTCCGGGCGGTGTCGTTCGAAATTCAGCCCGAATGAGAGACGAGATGAGAGGACTTTGAATTCACGCTCAAGTTCTTCTCCAAGGGGTAAGTTTTTTGCTTTCGCCTGTGCGATAAGATCAGTTAGCCGCGACAACTTCGTTCTATCCCCCGTGCAAGTGATCTTGCGCCGAATCGGCCTGCATTTATCTTAGTTGGTTCCACGATCTGGCAAGCTCTCGCGGCGCGCCGGTTGCCGACGAAGTGGTTGATTACCCGAAATAGGTTGGAGAGAATCGCGGCTTGATTGGTCTCGATCGAATAGATTGCACATCATGATAGCACCAACCCTCGCGGGTTGCCCTCATCCTGACCTCGGCAAGGGCCTTTATCCACGGGGAATGGTCGTCTCTCTCATCGAACCATTGGAGAAGTTCGTTCACCATGACCGCCCACCCAAGACCCGGCCCCTGACCGGCGGTTGGTCTTTCTTGAGCCGGTCCCGTTCGGCGCACATTTCGTCGATCTTGTTGAGCATCCGGTCCACGAGCGCCTCGGCGGACGTGGTCGGAATTCCTGCCCGTTGAAGCTGCCGGATTTCCCCGCGCTGCCGCTGGACTTGGGTTCGCATGCGCTCGATCTCCCGCCGCACATAATCAAGCTGCATGACGTTCCCGCTTGGCCCCCAGGGCCTTTTCGATCTGCCGGAGAACGGCTGCTGTCGGCCGGCCCGTCCGCTCTAGGAGGCGCAGGCGGTGCCAAAGCCGGATTATTTCCCGTTCCCGATCGGCATCCATTGGTGTTCACTCACGATTGCCGCACCGTGAACGAAATGAGAACAAATGGCAAGCCGCTAGGGATTGGGGTGCTCCCTGTAGACCGTACTAACCTGCTTTCAACGGGCGCAGCTCGACACTGATCGGACGAACAGCGGGCATAACTCGGTCGTTCGCTCGGCTCACTCAATGGGGTGGGATAAAACCAGAGGGTCACGTTGATTCGAGACCGACCATGCCTTCGATCCTGCAACGCAAACTACCGCTGCGAGCCCATTCCCCCTATCGTACGTTGCAAGGGTGGGCGCTCGGCACGTTGATCGAGCAAGGCGCGCTCGCCGAATGTCCGCACCACGGCCATCGCGTCGATCGCGCCGATCCCGACGCCTGGAACCGCGCGCGCGGGGAAGCTTGGCGGAACCCCTTCCCCGGCGCCACTCCGGAGGCCTGCTTGTCCGCGCTGGAAGAGGCCATGCGGGGCATCGGCGATACCTGCCCAGATTGCGGCTAAGCGCCGGGTTTGACTCCACTTTCCCCCGCCTCCGCCTATATTTGTGCCTATACGGTACAGGTGGAGTTTTGCGTTCATGGCCCCGCGCGCCAATTGGAAGGGGTTCTTGAGGCTGTCGTTGGTGACATGCCCGATCGCGCTGTTTCCCGCGACCTCGGAATCCGAAAAGATCAGCTTCAACCAGATCAACAAGAAGACCGGGCACCGAATTCGCTATCTCAAGGTCGATGCCGAGACCGGCGAGGAAGTCTCGAACGAGGAAATCGTCAAGGGCTACCCGGTCGATAAGGACCGCTATCTTGAGGTCACCAAGGACGAGATTGAGAACATCGCCCTGGAATCCACCCGCACCATCGAGATCGATGAGTTCGTCCCGCGGAGTGAGATCGACGACCTGTACCTCGTGCGTCCCTATTACATCGTCCCCGACGGCAAGGTCGGCCACGACGCCTTTGCCGTAATCCGCGAGACTATCCGCTCGCTCGACAAGGTCGCGCTTGCCCGTGTGGTATTGACCAACCGCGAGCACGTCATTGCGCTGGAAGCCCGCGACAAGGGTCTCGTCGGTATGCTGCTGCGCTACCCCTATGAGGTGCGCGACGCGGCGGAATATTTTGATGACATCCAGGACGTCAAGGTCACCAAGGACATGCTCGACCTTGCCAAGCACATCGTCGAGCAGAAGAGCGGCCATTTCGAGCCTGAGAAATTTGAGGACCATTACGAGGCGGCGCTCGCCGAGCTACTCGCCAAAAAGCAAAAGGGTCTGCCGATCGCGGCGGTGAAACGGGCCGCGCCCGGTAACGTCGTTAACCTGATGGACGCGCTACGCCAAAGTCTCGCCTCCGAGAAAGGCCCGCCGGCGGCACGGCCGGCCAAGGCGCCAGCAACAAAGAAGGCAGCGAAAAAGCGCAAGGCCGGCTAACGTGGCAGCGCAATGGCACTTCTCACACCCACGACCCACAGTAGCTCGCCGCCATTCTAGCGCCCAAGGGATTGATAATTTGACGCGGCTCTACGGGCCGCTTTGATGGCGGCATGCCCGCCCTCACCCGCCGCCGAGACCGAAACGCCCCACACGGCGAGACGTGGCTGATCTATTTCGGTGATGTCCGAGTGGGCGTGATCGGCCGGCGCGCCGGCGTGCCAAACTCGGCTCCGCAGTGGGGGTGGTCGTGCGGATTCTATCCCGGCACCGCCCCCGGGGAGCACCGCAACGGCACTGCCGAGACCTTTGACGCGGCCCGTGCCGGCTTCGAGGCTGCGTGGCAGGAGTTAGCGGCCACGCGCTCGGAGGCCGACTACGAGGGCTGGCGCCGCCAGCGAGACTGGACGGCCTGGAAAGACCGGATGCATGATCTGGCGCTGCCGCTGCCCACCCAGCGGCCGGAAGGGATTGCGCGTTGCTTCTGCGGCGAGGTAGTCACCACTCCCACACTCGACTCCCATATCCGCACTGCCCACCGCCTGACTGCCGCATGAAACTTACCGTCGAACGTCCCTTCGCCAATCCGGAAGCCGCAGCCCGCAAGCTGGTCGAACTCGCCTCCGGCATCGAGCCGGTTCAGGACGGCCGCATCCATATCGAGAAGATCAACGCTCCGTTCCTCTACACGCTCAAGGCCACCGGCGAGGAGTTTGGCGCCGGCATCAGGTATGCCGTCGAACGCGGCTGGCTCGAGCTGCACGAGAGCGGCACCTATGTCCGTCTCTTGACGATGGAGGCCGCCAACTGAGGCGGCCTCCGCGTATTCTTGTGCTCTTAACGCTTGAGCTTACCGGGCGCGTAGCCCGATGCTCCGGGGTGGCCCGCTACCGATCCGTTCAAGCGCATCTGATGGCCGGGAGAATAACCCGACGCGCCATGGTACCCGGAAACGGGACCATTGCTCTGAAACGAATGACCCGGCGAGAAGCTGGACGCGCCGCCACCAAACCCTCCTCCTGGGCCGCGCGCATGGGCCGCCGATGTGACAGCGACCAATGCAGCCGCGATTACGAACACGCTTTTCATTGCCACCCCTTTTTCTCCTTTTGATCCGCCGTGCGACCATTCGACGGCTGTCCCAGATCGGGAAAAAGTAGAAATGGGCTGACGTGTTCAAAATAAGTCGCCGCAATGTCCTCAAAAGGAAGGAGGCAGTTAGCAACCTCTTGAGCGGCTAGTGAGAAGACACGATGGCCGCTAAACCGAATGCCAGGACGCAAGCGGCGGCCAATGACCAGAGGGCAATCGCAATCTGCTTAGGCATCGCAATCTCCAGTTCGCCCTAGGTTCAGACGTTCCTGGCTCGGCTCTCGACCTGACGCGGCAGCAGTTGCTGCAGGCGCTTTTCGAGCATGCTCTTTCTCTTGATAAGGATGCGCGCCAGCTTCGCGTCGACGACTTCCCGCAATGACCACAGCTCCTTGGCGGATAGGCGCTGCAATTCGCGTTTTTGCTCCATGGGTCGCCTCCACGACCGGATGACACCACGCTAAGCAAAACTAACATGCAGGTTAATAGTTCCAGGGACGGAACCCCTCCTCCGCGAGCCGCGACCTGAAACCTAAAAAATCACACATGAAGGAACGTTCAGAAAGGAACTGACTTCTCCCCGTGGACTCTCCTCCTGACAAACAGCGCGCGAAGGCCTCGGTTCTCCTCCCTCAGAGCTGGGGCCTTTTCGTCGGCAGGTGAGGAACTCGGCGCGTTCAGATTTTTCGGGGCTGTTCCATTGAACCTTTGCTTCGAGCCGCCGGACGAACCCTCAATCGGGGGGAAGCCGGGAGCTAGAGGTTTCCCATGCGCACGATCCTAACTGCATTCGCGGCCGTTACCCTCCTCGGTGCTGCAACGACTTTGCTGTGGTCCTACCCGCCGTCGAACAAGCTTCCTGTCGCCAGCATAGCCATTGGTCACTGCAAGAATTTCCACAGCCTGGCCGGAGTAAAAGCGCCCGAGCTACTGCCCGACTAAGCAAGGGGACAAGACTTCCGCCTGGCGGAATCCCTGCGGCCCTTTCCGGCGATTTTGCCGGCATAGAATGGCGGCCCCGGTCGCCCCTGCCCCGCCCCTGCTCACGCCCGGAGCCGTTTGGATTCGCTTTTTCCGGCGTCTGCGCCTATTTCGTCGTCATGCGGATGGCTTACGAGCTTTGTTTGGCGACGGCCGGCAAGCAGGTACCCGACGGGCCGGACTGGATTCATGAGGTGAAGCATGACGGCTACCGGATGCTGGTCATCCGGGAGAACGACCGCGTGCGCCTGCTTTCCCGGAACGGCACCGACTGGACCAAGCGCTATCCCTGGATTGCCGATGCCGCGCTGAAGAACCGACAAAAGCATTTCGTCATAGATGGCGAGGCCGTGATCCTGGGCGTCGATGGCATCTCCGATTTCAACGCGCTCCACTCACGCAGGCACGATCAGGAGGTCCAACTCTACGCCTTCGACGTGCTCGCGATGGGCGGCGATGACCTACGCGACCTGCCCCTGTACCTTCGCAAGACGAATCTTGAGAGGCTTCTGGCGCGGCGGCCGGACGGGATCACCGTAGCCCCATTCGAGCGTGGCGAGATTGGCCCCGACCTTTTCCGAGCGGCCTGCCGGATGAGACTTGAGGGGCTAGTCTCCAAACATCGCGATCGGCCTTATCGCGGCGGCCGGCAAAAGTTCTGGATCAAGGTCAAGAACCGCAGCCACCCCGCGATGGAGCGCGAGCTTTGACGCCCTAACCCGCTGGAGCTGAGGAACGAACCGGGCGCGCACGAGTCGTTAGGCTGGCGAGACCGAAATTGATCCGTGGTCCTCCCCGAGTGCACGACCATGCGTTACGTGGCATATGCAGTCGATCTGTGGGGCGTCGCTCATGCGACCTATGAGTTGGAGTGCGGCTGCGACGATGATGCTAAGCGTCGAGCGGTGAAATTCCTCGAAGCGCACCCGGTGATCGAGGTTTGGAGCGGCCCTCGACGGGTCGCAAGATTTACCGCCGATACCACAGGCGGGGCGCCGGCTACGGCGGAAGCCAACCAGCGCCGAAGAACCGGGTAGGACTTTGCTCCCTACCTGATGTCCTCCCAGCAGCGGCCGGTCTGCCCCATCGCGCTATCTTTCCTATCCATCTTGAAACCAGATCAGGTCTCTCTAAGTCTTGCGCCGGAGGGGGCTCCTCCGACCTTTTTTTGGAAAGGATTGCTCGTGACCGTCGAGGATGACGATGATGACACTCGAAGAAAAGCTCGCCCGCTTGCGAACCCACCGCAATAACATTCACCGCTACCACCGGCTGCTCAAGACCCGCCTTTCCGATCTGGAGCGCGAGTACATCGAAAGCCGTCTCTCCGAGGAACGAGCAGCGCTGGTAAGCCTCGCGCGCACGCCGTTCCCCATTCCTTTCAAAATGCCACCACCAGAGCAGCAGCCCCAGACCTTCAAGCCTGAGGTGGCTTGAGCTTGCCGGTGCGCATCAGGAGGTCGCTCCCGTGCGACAGCGGCCCATCAACGGCGTCGAGCCGGAGAGAACCGAGGATGACATTACGCGTGAGCTGCTCGGCCCGCGGGGCGTTCCGGGCGCTCCCGACCCCGCCCGCATGGTCCCGCAGGTCGAGAAGAACACGCCAAAGCACATAAGGTGGAGAACCCCGAGCTCCGGCGATGAACCGGGCGCCAGAAACCGGAACCTTGTTGATCCGGTCACGGGCGGAGAGGTGGAACGGGCAGTGACCAACCACTATTCTTCCGCATGGCGGGGCGCCTTTGGTTGCGGTGAAGTGATGCAGAACGCTCAGACGTACATCAACATTGCCGCTCTAATCGCGCTCGCTGGTTGGTTTGGTCTCTGTTTCAAGATGGGCTGGTACTGATGGCGACGGTTTTTAGGGTAGGTACTTCGTAGGGGGTGTCAGCTCGGCGAGCCAGGGAGCGCGACCTTTGACGAAGGGGTCGTCGGCCAAAAGAACACTTTTGAACAATTCTTGGGAACCGGAACCCCGCACCGCGCGTAATTCCGCATTGCACCGAGAACGCCGCGCTGGGAAGCGAATGAATGAGTTGCCTGTAGTCCTCATTGCCGAGGACGAAGAGGAGTTGCAGCACATCCTTCAAGAAGCCTTGAGAGATGCAGGCTTTGACTTCACTTCGGCTGCTTCCGGTGAGCAGGCAGTAACCTTGCTGAAAAGTGGCGTGGTCAACTACAGAGCACTGGTGACCGATATTAAACTCGACGGCCGCATCGCCGGGTGGGAGGTCGCGCGACAGGCCAGACTGATCGATCCGGCCTTCCCCGTCGTCTACATGAGCGGCGGTCATGCTGGCGAATGGCCCGTGCAAGGCGTGCCTAATAGCGTCCTGCTGCAAAAGCCGTTCGCTACCGCGCAGCTTATCACCGCCATTTCGCAACTCTTGAACGTCGGCAGCTCTATGCTCGGCCCACCCCAACCATCGCCTTAAGCCGATCGGCGAGCGATCCGGTGCCGGGGCCCGCGCGCAGCACCATCGGCCCCATACCCATCAACGCGCCGAGCAGCAAATAGGCCCACTCGACCGTCGTCCCGCTCGACGGGTATTGCCAGCGCGGCTCATAGGCCGCCCGGACGATCAGCACGATCAGCGGAATTCCGAATTGGTGATAGACCAGCACGAATAGCTGCGAGAGCACGGCGGTCGCCCACACGCGCTGCATCAGCGGCGATTGCGCCAGCGCGCCCATGAACGCCTGATAGGTTTTCGCAAGCGCGTCGGCGTGCGAGACTTCGATCTCCTTGACCGTGCCGAGCATCGCCTCGTAAAGCCGGGTCCTCAATTCCTCGATCGAGATTTGCTTGTTCTCGTATGCCTTGAAGGCATCGAGGAACTTGTCGAGCACGCCGTTGACGATCGACATTCCGAATTGCGAGAAGATCGCGGTCAGCATTGATCAGCCTTTCGGCGGCGGCGCGGCGTTCGTATCCGCGAGTTTCACCACGTCAACGTGCCCGACATCGGGGACATAGGCTTGCGTCTGGACCACTTCGGTGCCGCGCCGTCGAATGTATTCCGAGATGAAGCCGTTGACGATCAGCCAATAGAGCAGCCAATCCGGATGGTCCTTGAAGATCGGCAGCGGCGACAAATCGGTCACCGAGAGCACCGCGAACAGCGCGCCGAGGAGCACTTGCAGCCGCGACCATGCGATGGTGCCGCTATTCCGCATCCAGTTCCAGAACTTGACTTGCCACGCCTTCAATGTCGCGATCATGGCCGTGCCTCAAGTCGGGTTGCGGTTTTGATACCAAAGCAGCCACGTCACGATGCCGGCGGCGATGAATGCGCCGCCGATCAGCAGCGCGCTCTCGATCGAGACCAGCCCGTGCGCGTGCGCCTGCTCGGCCGCGACGACGCCGCCGACGACGATTGCGCCCGTGGTCGTATTCTGCGCGTTCGATGTCGCTGGCGGCTTCGTCCTGGCGGGCGCGTCCGGGCGCGACGATGCGATGACATCGGGGTCCGGGGCCGATGGAAGCAGCGGCGGGATCGGCGCCGGCACTTGCTCGATCAGCCCTTCGCGGAATAGGTCCGCCTCGCGATGGCGCCGGCCGGCGACGCCGCTCGTCCATAGCCTGGCCATGCTGTCGAGCAGCGCCGGGATCGCCTTGAAATTCTTGGCCGCCATCGCGGCCTTGATCGCCCGCATCTCGCGATAGCGGTCGCCGTCGGCAGTGTAGCCGCCGGTCCCGCGATTGTAATTCAGCGAGACCAGCACGCCGAGACACGTCGGCGAAAGCAGCGCGCAATTCGGTAGCGCGTGCACCGTGGCCGCGATCCATTGCGGAATGTCGCGGTTCGTGAAAACCGCCATCGCCGCCTCCCATGGGATCGTGATGCGATTGCCCATGCGGGCCGCGAGGCCCTTCGCGGCATTGCCCTTGACGCCAGCGCACTCGACCATCGCAGCCAGCACCAGCGGATCGACGTGCTCGATCCAGTCGGCCCTGATCTTCGCGACTGACTGATAGCCGAGATCATAGCCGATGCCGACGGTGACGCCGCTCGCACCGCCGGGCCATTCCGGGTGCGTGTAGTGCCGGCGATAGTATGCCTCGCTCGACACTTCCTCGCGGACGATGAGGTCGATCGCTTTTTGCGAGATGATCATGTCGTAGTCGCCGTGGTGCCGAGCGGCGGGTCATAGATCAGCACGTCCTGCGGCTGCGCGGTGATCGCCGCGATATTCGCCGCGTTCTGCTGCACATCGCTCGTCGCGAGCGGCGCGCCCGTGAAGTCGGCGCCGACGACCGTCCCGTCCGGGATTGTGTTCCAATACCAATAGGGTTTCCCGACGCCCGGCGTGGTCCGCACCAGATAGGGCGCGGTGCCCTGCGCCGTGGTGACGACCTTCAGTACGTCCTCGCCCGTCGAGTTTTTCACATAGCAAACAAGCCGACCCATGGTTTTCTCCGTCATTGATCGATCCTCATGACTTGCACCGACAGGTTGGCCGGATCGATCCCGTTGCCCCCCACGCCGTCTTTGCACTCGATCGTAAAGCTATCGACTTGCGCGTCGCTCACGCGCTCAACTGGCGCGTCGCCAGTGATCAGCGCGAAATAGTTGTTGTCGGGCTGCGGCTCGATGAATAGCAGCATGTATTGGCCGACATCGAAATAGATCGCGCCCGCGATGTTGAACGCGCCATCGAGCGATGTGATGTTGCCGTCGGCGATCCCGATATTGAGTGCGGCGGCGACAACGCGTGGCGGTTTCGAGACCGGCGGATTGAGCAGCGCGTCGGTATCGACCGCTTGGATTTGCGATTGCGTCGGCTGTTGCGTGTTCGTCGCGTGCCAAGCGGTGATGACCGGATTGCCGTCACCGAGATCGGCGACTTCGAAATCGATGATGTTCTTGAGGCCGGTTAGGTGCTCGACCGCGAGCACGGTATAGACTTTGTTGAATGCCATGATCAGATCACCGTGCCCGTCGCGCGATCATTACCGCGGTCGCGCCGTAAGTGCTTGTTGAGAACGTTGACTGACAGTGCGCATAGATCGTGTTCGATCCGGCGAGCTTGTATTGGAACGACGGATAGGTCAGCACAATCGAGTAGTCGGCACCTGCGGGCTGGCGCGCGTGAGCTATTACCGGAGCGATAGAACCTGTCGTTCCCGATGGCGTCGATACGTTGCTAATGTTGAAAATCCAGTCGCTCGACGAAGTCGCGCCAGCGCCGCCGAACACTGCGATCCCGGCAACATTCCAATCGCCTGCGGTAAGCGGCATCGAAGCGAAGTTTTGCGCCGATCCTGATCCAGAGAAGTTTGCGCTGCCCGATGCCTGGACGTACTCGCCGAGTTGACCGGCCGCCGCACTGTCGTTGGTCGTGGTGCCGGGCACATGCGCAACGCTGTTGAAGCCGCGAATGTTGGCGATGAGCACCCACGATCCCGAGACCAATTGATAGAGATCATCGTTAGTCGTGTTCAGATATAGATCGCCACTGATCTGGCCGGGGATGGTGCCCGGCACACCATTGCCGTAATTCCAGAACGAGCCCCGCGTGCCAGTGCTGCCGGTCGCGCCCTTGATATTGCCGACGACGCTCCAAGCGCTGCCCGAGTATTGATAGACATCACCGTTCGCGGTGTTGAGATAATCGTCGTTCGCCGCTTGGCCCGAGATGGTGCCGGGCGCGCCGCTGCCGGTGTACCAAAGCGAGCCGCGCGCACCCGTGTTACCCGTGTTACCCGTCAAACCCTTGATATTGTTTTGCAGCGTCCAAGTGCCAGAGACGAGCTTGTAAACGTCGGCATTGGCGGTGTTGTAGTAGAAATCACCATCGAGTTGACCGGCGAGCGTGCCGGGCGCGCCGCTTCCGGAATACCACACCGAGCCGCGCGTTCCCGTCGCGCCCGTCGGGCCGCGAATGTTGCCGACGAGTGCCCAAACGCTGCCGCCATACTGATAGACCGCGCCGCTCGACGTATCGAGCCATTGATCCTTAGAGCGCGGATCAGCCACGCCCGACGGCGCACCCGAGCCGGTGTACCACTTCGATCCGCGAATGTTGCCGACCGGGCCTCCCCACGATCCGGCCGCGCGCGTATAGACATCGCCGGTCGCCGTATCGAGATAATCGTCGCCGTCCGCTTGCCCGCTGATCGTGCCTGGCGCGCCGCCGCCCGTATAGAATAGGCTGCCGCGCGTGCCTTGCGGACCCGTGTCTCCGACCAGCGAGACGGACGCCGGCCATGTGCCATCCTTCGGGCCGCGAAGATCGCGCGCGGTCCTGTCGAAATAATAATCGCCATCGAGGCCGACGAGCCCAGACGGCGGGCCGAAGCCCGAGAGCAGAGTGCTACCTTTGTCGCCCTTGTCGCCTTTCGCGCCCGGCGGGCCCTGCTCGGGCACCTCGATCACTTCGGCTTCGGCGTCGCCGATCACGTCAATGTCCGTCGTCGGATCGGCGACGACTACAACATCCCAACTCACCGGCTCGCTCCTGCCGCGTGCGTCAACGTCCCGGACCAAATCCGCAATCGCTCGCCCGCGTGGATGCGGATCAGCGAATGAACGTAGTCGCCCGGCGCGAGACGCCGCAGCGCGTCATATTCGATCGTGACGTTGAATTTGCCATTCGCTGCATCGACGATCTCGATGCCGCCATTCTCGGTCGTCAGCAGCAGTTGCTCGGTGGCATCCGTCGCGTGCCGGCGGATGCCCATCCGCATCGTGTCGCCGGTCAAATCGATCGGCGTGCCGTTGGTCATCTGGTAGACGAAGCCGCGCCGGAAATCCGCGTCGCTCTCCGTCGAGATGTTCACAGTTGGCATCGCTCACCCGGCAAGGATTGCGTCCACATCTTTCATCGTCTTGATGGTGCCGCCCGCGACGCCCTCCTGCACCTGTGCAAATTGTGCGAAGCACGTTTGAACATGCGCCAAGACGGCATCCGATAGCGCCACGATCGCTTGCGCGCTGAGTTCGACGATGGCGCCGTTGTCCATCACCCACGGCGTGACGAAATTCGGATCGGCCGCCGCCGCGATCCGCGCGCCCATGATCATCTGCTTGGATCGATCGTCGGTCGCGACCGGCGCGCCGTTGAAGGTGATCCCGCCGGTTTCCTTCACCCATCGCTTGTTCGCGGCGTAGGAAACGAGATCAGCGAACAGGTTGTAGGGAGATAGAACCTCTTGGAGCGAGGCGGTGGTTTGATTGCCCTCCGCGTCGCGCGGCCAGACCGTCGGGAACGCTTGATTGCGCCATTCCTGAAAATCGGCGTCGCTCTCGTCGATCAGTGCTTGCCGCCGCGACGAGAACAGCCGACCGTCGTCGGCTTTCCAATACCAGTCGTAAGGATTGAAGATCATATGTATTGACCTCCCGAGCCCTGAAACCCGGCCACATTGCCCGGCACGTAGGACGCGCCGCCGCCGCTTGTGTTGATCACGCCGTTGGTCGCGGCGTAGTAGCGCTGGCCGGTCGCGCCGCCGCTCAACGACGAATAGATGAAATCGATGATCCCAACGTCGAACGAGCGCAGGAACGACGTGCCATAGGCCGGCGTGCCGGTCATCGTGAGTGCGGGCGGCGCCGAGACGGGGCCAACGTCAAACTTGCCCGCCTGCTCGCAAGTGACAAAGCACCCGGGCGAAAAGCTGCCGCCGGGCGAGCCGCCCGTGATGCGCCAGACGCCGCCGCCGAAACGGATTTGCCCGCCGTTGACGCAACGGTTCTGCGCGCCGCCGCACGCGCGCCACTCGAAATTCGTCAAGATGACAGTCGCGCCCGCGCCGGCATAGACGCCGTTCAATTCGTGCAGCGCGCCGTTGCCCGAGCAGCCGACGCTAAAGCCGTCCATCTGATTTGCTTGGCCGCCGACGCCGATCGCCGCGTCAGTATCGACGCCCGAGATCGTGCAATTGGTCGGATTGGCGGTGTTGCCGTGCCAGTAGACATGACCCGCGCCGGCAACGGCGGGCAAGCCGACGCTGCCATAGCCGCCATCGGCGACATAGACGTTAACGTCATAGCCGTTGAGATTGAATTTCGAGATCGCGTTCGCCGCGCGCTGCAACGTGCGGAACGGTCCATTGGTCGCGTTGATGACCGTCGCGCTCAATCCGTCATAGGCATCGTTGCCGGTCGCAATGTTGACGTAGTAAGTGCGCGGCGCGGTCAGATAGATCGGGCCGCCCGAACCGCCCGCGTTGACGGTGGCGAGCACCCACTGCACGCCGTCATAGATGAACCGCGCGATTTGCCCGACGACGAGATCATAGATTTGCAGATTGGTGCCGTCGGGGCGGACGACGTGCTTTGGCGCGAGCGGGTAGCAGGCAAGCGTGCTATCGCCGGCATTGCTGTTGCCGATCTTCAACCGGACTTCCATGCCGGTGTAATAGTCATCCGGCGTTGGCGTCAGATGCGCGACATAGGCATTCGAGGTGCCGAAATCGGTCGAGTAATTCAGCCGCGACGACTGGATCGCCTTTGCCAGTTGATGCAGGTCGGCATCGGTCGGCGTGAACGCGACATCGCCGATCAGGTTCGCGATCTCGCGTTGCGTGTACTCGATCGCCTCGGCCGGCGGGATCGAGCCGAACCGACCGACCGACGGATCACCATTGACGTAACCTGCATTCGGATCGGTCACGCCATAAGGTTGATGATACTTCACGAAAGGTCCTCCTTACGGTGTGCCAGCCATGCTGCCGCCCGTGGTCAACCCGGAGTAATCGAAGATGATTTGCGTGTGCGCGGGCTTCCAGCGGCGCAAGAGACATTCGAGATCGGTGGCAAGCGCGATCCGCAAATGAGGGTCGACGCCGCACTGTCCGCCACCGCCGCCGCAGCGAAACCACGTCAAGCGCGCCTGCGCGACATGCACTTTCCAATAGTAGCGGTTTTCGACCGGCCCCAAGCCGTAGTTCGGCCAATCGGACAATTCGCCGTCGGCGACCGGGAGGCCGCGCGGATTGAGCAGCGGATAACCGAACCAATCGAATTGGGTGCCGCTGGCGTCGCCATAGATGCGGTTATCGCCGCAGCGATCGAGGCCGCACATGAACGGCCGATATTCGCTGATCGAGATCACGTAGCCGATCTGCGCCGCGATGCCGATGAAGAACGCGCGGGATTGCGCGCCCTCGATTGTCATTCGCTGCACGAGTGCAATCTGGCGGTCGCCGATCGTAAGCGGCTCGTCATAACAGGGATCGGGCAGGCCCCAATTGCGCTCCCAATCGGGCAGCAACTCGATCGTCGTCCTCGGGTCGCTCTCGCTTTCGAGCAGATGCGACGCGCGGGTCTCGATCAGCCCCCAAATCTGCGAGAGGCCACGGACCACCCACATCAGCACGCTATCGGCGTCGCGCGGCCACGCTTGGCCCTTCGGCAATAGCGCGGCGAATGCCTCGGCGTAGTCGTCGCCGGATCGCGTGACGTGCTTGTCAGGCATACAGGATTGTCCCGACGAACGGCATGTTGCCGGCCTCGGGCATGGCGGTGGTCGTAAACGTCAACTCGTGATGATCCTCGCCGACGGCGCCCGCGATCGCCTCGTCGACCCACGAGCGGTACATGGTTTGCCCTGGCCGCGAGCGCTTCAATTCCATGGTCTTGATCGCGTCCTCGATCTTGCCCCGAACGGTTGGCGTATCGGTCGCGAGGTTCGCGATTGTCAGGTCGTAGAACAGCGGGACCGGCGCCTCGACGAACAGGTCTTTGACCGCAACGGGCCGCATCGTATCGAGATAGGCTTGCACGTTCGCGACATCATCGGCGGTCGGGATGCCGCGATTGTCCGCGCGGAGATCATCCATCATGAACCAGACGATGACCGTGCCCGGGCCCATATCATCGCTCGCCCATGCGCGCGTAACCCCGGCGACGCCCTTCGCCCATGCCACATAGTCGTCAACATCACCGCCCATCGGCGGCTTTTGGATGCGCTCTAGGACGCGCTCGCGCAATTGGTCGTCATTCTCCTCGTCGACCCCGCCGTCCATTTCCACGACGGTCGCTTGCCCGTCCACGCCCGCGATGATCTCGATGAACGAGAGAACGTCCCCCTCGGTCAGGTTGCTGGCGATGCCGGCGGTCAGCGCCTCGGCCGCCGCCGAGCCGGTGCCGTCGCCGCCGATTTCGCCGTCCTCGGTCGTCTGGTAGTCGATGCTGTTGCTGCCGCGCAGCACCGAGAATGCCGGGATGACCGTCCCCGAGGCGCCGGTAAATGTCAGCGATCCCGCCGCGAATGTCGCCGCCTTGCGGCCCTTCGATCCGTCGGCGTTCCGGAGCCAGATATTGCCGTGCCGATCGAGCCATTCCTGCTCGGCGGTATCGGGCACCAATTGCTTGGCGAGCCAGTCGATATAGAGCAGCACCAGATGCGCGAGGCCGGCCTTGGCGTCGCTCATGATCCGCAGCGCCGAATTCGGGATTAGCGTCCTTGCGCCCAACTGCGAGAGCACATAGTCGCGCGTCAGTTTCCGCACGTCTTTGAGCGTCGGCGTGGACCACGGCATCAGGCAAATCCCAATTCTTCCCAAAGCTCGGCATATCGCAGCGCCACCGCCGGATCGGGCCCGCGCTTCAAGACCACCGAGACATCGATGCGGCTGGTAACCGTGCGCTCGGCGCCGACATCGACGGATGACGCGATCAGCTTGCCGATAAACGGTTGCATCGCGGCGCGCGCGTAGCTATTGGCGCGGAACGCGGTGCCGCCATCGGCCGCGAGCGGAGATGAGATTTTCGCCCGGCGCAACAGCCAGAGCTTCGAGCCGACCGGCCAGCCGTCCCAAATCTCCTGCGCGTCGAGATCACCCCACCAGCCGCCGCGATCGGTATCATCGAGGCCCGGCAGCGGATCGGTGGCGCCCACGAGCGCGTCGGTCCCGAGCGCGATGATCACCGCCGATTGCAGCGCGAACGTCTCGTCGAGCAAATTCTGATCGGTCATCAGCCAGTCGAGTTGCACCGCATAACGCGGGAAATCCGCCTGTTGCAGATAGCGGATGTCGGTCATGGCTCAGTGTCGAGAGAGTTTGGCGGGCCGGGTTGCGGCGCCTTGACGAGTACCGCGCCGCTGCCGCTGTCTTTCGTTGTCATGCCGACGCCGCCGTTGACGCCATAGACCGGGTTGTCGGCGTCCTCGCTACCGAGCTTGACCTCGCCGATGAACACCCACCGGCTGTTCCCTTTGTCGTAGTAGCCGACGACGGTATCGCCGACGCGAAACTCGATCCGATTTTTGGTGCAGCGCACCTCGGTATTGACCGACTTGCCCTCGTGCGGGAAATCCTCGTCCTTCTGTTGCGTTTGCGATTGGCCGCCGGCCTGGCTGTCGCCTTGCTTCTGCGGGCGCGGTTGCTTGTCCTTTTCGACATGGCGCAGCGACGCCATGCGCTCCACATCATTTCCGTCGTCGTCCTTGCCGTCGAGCGTGAGCAGGAACAGGCCCTTGCGGCGCATCAGTGTCATCTGGCCGATGTCGTCATATTGCGCGTTCTCGCCGGACTTCAAACCGCGCGGCCGGTGCCGACGATCATCAATCCCGACAATCACCGGATGATTTCGCTGGCCGCCCTGATAGAGCACCACGGCCTCGGCCGCCTCGCCTCTCGGCTGCTCGGGTTGCGTCTCGCCTCCCGATCCGCCGCTCTGCTGCTGTTGCGATCCCTGTTGCTTCGATCGCGGCAGCGGCACCGACGTAAAGCCGTAGTTCTGCACGCGCTCGATATTCTTGCGGCTATCGTTGTTGAAAAAATCCAGATGCATCTCCTGCATCATCGGATTGTCGCTCGCGCTGTTGAGCGTCGCCCGGGCCAGCGTATGGACCGTGCGGAACGCCATGTCGCGGATGGAATTTCGATGCATTGCTATTCCGTCGGCGTCGAGCCGGAGTAGTCCGGCCGGCTGTTCATGTGGAAGGGATCAACCATGGTCAGCGTCGCGGTGGTGCCGGCACCGACCGATTGCTCGTAAAGGATGCTGCGGCACCCGAGCAGCATGTTCATGAGCAGCATCGGCGAGCGCACCCAATATTTGTCGCCAGCTTTCCAGAGTTCGCCGCTCCCGCGCAGCCACCCCTGCACGGTGATGTTCAATTCGATCCGGCCGCCCTCGGTGAAAAGCTTTTCCATCTCGGCGCTGCGCTGGGCGCCGTGCTGATCATCGGACACGTCCATCAGCGTGACGCGGGTTCTATTCCGCGTCGATGATCCGGTCGTCTGGCCGACCAGCTTGTTCGAGTGATCGCCCCACGTCTGATCGTTGGACGCGCGCTGACCGAGCGAATAGATTTTCTTATAGACGTTATCGTCGGCGATGACGCCGTTGGCGCGCAGGATGTTGACGCCCTCGATCAGCTTGTCGCTTTCGACTGCCGCGTGCTCGCCAATCGCGAGCAATTCGCCCTTCTCGGTCGATCCCATCACGATTTTGCGCTGGCGAGCGTATCGCTCTAGCGCCGACCAGATGATCTCGCCGGGTTGAACGTGCGCTTGCTCATATGGCTTTTCGTCGATCGCGCCCATGGTCTTGAGCGAGACGCCGACCGGCGCGATCAGCGCGCGTGCGATCTGCGACCACGATTGATTGTCGTATGATCCGCCTTGCGACCAGACCGAGACCGTCGAGAGGTCGAAGGTTTTGCCGACGCCGACAATGCGGACGCCGTGGCTGCGCGCGTCATAGCCGACATGGCGCTCGGTGACGTAACCGTGCACCACGAGTTGGCCGGCGAGAAAGACATCGACGATATCGCCGGGCTTGATCCGCAGATTGTTCATGATCTGCGCCTCGGACATGCCGGTGGCCTTGCCCATGTCGTCAAACTCGGTGCAATCGAACTGGAATATCGGGAACGCCTCGGTGATCCGCACTTCGACCGTTACCGCCGTCCAATCGAAATAGTCCTGCCCATTGATGCGCAGGAACGCGATTTCCCTCGGGTTCATACCGCCAGCATCCGCCCATCGCGCGGCATGAAGGCCGGGTGGACCACCTTGTTTTCGTTGCGCAAGTCGTCGGCGCGCGATGCGTCGGCATAGAAGCGCTGCGCCATCGCCAGCGCCGGCAAGGTCTGCACGACGTGGTAATTGACCACGCGCGGCAACTGCCGCCCGGTATCGGTCAGATATTTCGTCACCGCCGCCTGTAGCGAGATGATTGCCATATAGGCGCCGGCTTGGAGATCATCGCTTGCGATTTCCGCCGCCGCGTCGAATGCCGCCGCCATGGTCTGAGCGACGCTATCGACATCATCGCGCGACTTGAATTCGAGGTCGGTCACAAGTCGCGCTTCCTGTGCGAGCGATAGCCGGACGATCATCTGCACCAACACCGTGGCCGAGAGGCTTTGCGGGCTTTCGGATAGCGCTTGCAGCCGCACCCTCGCCATCGTGACCCACGTTGCGCCGGCCGCCCTGGCCTCGTTAAGGCAATCGATCATCTGCGCGGCAAATGACGCGCTGTCGGTGATGGCGCTATCGCTCGCGAGCAGCTTGCCGATCAGCCGTCGCAACTCGGAGCCGGATGATCCGGCGCCGGCCGTGACCGTCGACAGCACCGCCGGCCCGATGCGCTGGATGATCGCGGCCACCTCGTCCTGATCCGCCCAAATCATGTGCCGAGCACCATGCGTTCGAGCGCCGCCGCCGCGTTCGTCACCGCCGCCTGCGTCACCACCGAGACATCGCTAAAGCCCGGCTTGCCGTACTCGACGAAATCCATCTCGACGCCGCACATGCCGCCACGCTCGCGGCTTTCGGTGATGGAGTATTGAACCACCATCACCTCCATGTCCTGTCCCTGATACGGCAGCGGCAAGCGGAGCGTGCCCGGGCCGTCCTGTTCTAACGCGGTGATCAGCGCGTCCTTGCGATCGAGATAATCCGGCCCGATCAGATAGCCTTGCACCGTGAAGCGAATGGCGGACCGCCCCATGTCCTCGGCATAAGGCAAATTCCGCTTCGGATACTCGTGCACCACCGTCCGCCGCCCGCCTTGGCGGTGATCGGTCTCGACATGAAACATGGCGCCGCGAAAGGTCGCAGTCTGATACCGATCGCGCCACGGGTTATGAATGTCGCGGATCGCGGTCATTGCGCGCCACCATCAAGCCCGGTCTCGCCCATCTGCCGGTAGCGCTGGATGCGGGTGCTCTGGAAAAGGCCGTCGCTCTGCGCGTCGACCTTGGTCCCGCCCGGCGCATGCACATTGACGTTGACGGTGCCCTCGGCCTTGACCCCTCCCGCGCCTTTCGCCAGCGCCTCGTCAATGCGCCGATACGAGAACCGCGCATCCGTCGGGAACGTCTTGGCTGAGTACCCCATCTGCGTCGCCGCAGCGGAGTTGATGTCGATCCCGCGCCGGGTGCGCGCCGCCGGCCCGAGGTCGGTTTGCGGCAATGTGAATTTGCGACCGTCCGGGATCGTCACCTCGAACATCTGGCCGAGGGTGCTGCGCGACGGCAGCGCGATCCCGGGCACCGAGAGCGGCTCACCCGATGCGGTCAGCTTGCCCGCCGGCTCCGACGGATCATGCCAGCCGGGGCCGCTACCGAACCATGACCCTTTCACCGACTTTCCGGTGCCCTCGGCGCTCGGCGTGCCGTTCGCACCAAAGCGACTGCCGCCGCCATCGGCGAATTTGCTGCCATGTGGTCCGCGCCATTCGAGGTGCGCCGGGTCCTTTGCCGGTAACGGCTGGCCGATATTCCAGCGCTCCTTGATCTCTTTCCACTTCTCCGGATTGGCGGCCAACCACCGCTGCATCGCGGGAGAGAAGAACTGTTGATCGTCGATGTCGGTCGCCGCACCCATCGCATGCGATGACCAGCCGCCGCCCCAGCGCTTCGGGCGCGGATTGTACGAGCCGAGCCGCTTGATCGGCGCGCCGGCTTTGCCGAGGTCGCCATAGAAGCCGGAGAAGTCTGCCGCTGCGTCGGGATGGACGAGCGCCTTGCCGAACGGCGTCTCGATCGTTTGCAGTTCGTTGCGAGCAAACGGCCGATCGCGCCCGAGCCGCTGGAACCAGTTATACATGCCGCCTTCGGAGCGCGGCCCGGCCACGGCATCGCTCTGCGGCGAGGTCAGCGGATTTGCGCCGCTCGCGCTCGTGCCGCCTTGCGGATTGTTGAAGCTGCGCGGTACCGCGCCGCCGCCAGTGGGACCGCCGGGACCGAACGGCCCGAGCTTCGGAAACTCGGCGCTGCCGAACCCGCGAAAGCCACCACCGCCGCGCGCGGCAAATCCGCCGCCGCCGAAACTCGCGTTGATGATCCCGCCGCCACCGCCGCCCGCGCCCGGCCGCGATAGCTCGAAATTCATCTTCTTGAAGTTCTCGGCCAAGTCGCCGGACTGTCTCTTGAGGTCGTCACCCTCCTTGGACGGCAGGTTCGGATGGCCGCCGCCGAGGCGGGCGGCGCCCGACCCTTTCCAGAACTCCTGCCACCATTTGCGCCGTTCTTCGCGGCCTCGCTGTTGCCCGCCAGCGCGCGGATTGTAATTCGGTGCGCGCTCGGCGCCGCTACCAAGATGCTGCTCGATCCACTCGACGCCGGTCTTGGTCTTATCGATCAGGGTATTGATGGCTTCGAGGCCGCGCGTGAATGCCGGGAACAGCGGCGTCAGCGTGCGCTCTTTCAGTTTCGTCAGCGTGTCGTCGAATTTTTCCCACTGCTGCCGGAACGCCTCGCTCTGCGCGATAGCCTCGGCGCTATAGCGGCCAGTCGCGACGTATTGCTGATTGAGCCGCTGGATTTCCTGCCATGACATCCGCGCGGCGGCGGCGGTGCCGAACATGCTCTCGGCCAAGCGGCGCGCAGCGGCCGGATCGCGCTGCTGGATTTGCTGCATGCGCTCAAAGGCAAGGCGCAGCGCATCCATCGGGGTTTTCGCACGCCCGATCGCCTCGACGACATCGCCCGCGCCGAGCTTGTACAGTTCCTCGCGGACGCCACCGATCCGGAGCCGGAAATCCTCGGCGTTCCTCGTGAACGTCTGCATCGCCGAGAGCGCAGCGCTCGGATCGATCCGGACCTCGCGCGCGGCGCGCTGAAACGCCTTCAACTCCTGCACCGAGACGCCCATGTCCCGGGCGGCGAATTTCAGGTCGGCGGTCTTGTCGGCGAACTCTTGCAGTTGCCGGCCCATGCCGTAGAAGGCCGCGCCGATTGCCGCGAGCCCGACGACTATGCCGCCGCCCGCACCCCGGAATTGCCCGAAGGCGTTGAGCAGGCCGCTGGTGCCGGTCAGCGAGCCGGTGACGTGCGTGACATGCCTTTGAAGGTCGGCGAATTCTTTCCGGACCTTCGAGGTGTCGACGCCTTGACCGACGGTGGCGAGTTGCTTGCGGAGTTGGGCCAATCCTGGCGACGCTTGGTCGCGCAGGGTCGCCCGCATCCGTAAGACATCTTCCTCGGCCATCGCGGTTATTCCGTTTGCTTGCCGCTCATTGTCTCAGCCAGCCGCTCGGTCCAGAACATGTGCTGGCCGATCTCCTCCACGGTCAGTCCGAGGAATTCGCGCGGGTGCCGCCCGTAGAACTTCGCGAGCCGGTAGCAATGGAGGACTAAATCTTCGTCAGGTCCGGCATAAAAAAACCGGCGATTGCCCAAGCCGCCGTGCTCCAATCCTGCGGCGACAATTTCGCGATCACGCTCGGCGGGTGGCGATAGAGCGCGCACATCATCGCCGCCATCTTTTTCTCGTCGAAGGTGACGGGAACGTCGCCGTTCCAGTTGATCTTGAGCGGGTGCCCGCATTCGATAATGTCAGCGCCCGTCGGCTTGCGGTATTCCATTTGCGTGATCTTCTCCTCGCCGAATTGCACCGGCTCAGAGAGAACCACGATGTTGGTGGGTGTCGGCGCCGCCTGCGTAGCGCCGTTCTTTGCCGCTTCAATCATATTTGCCGCCTCTTGGGTTGGCTTAGCTGATCTCGTCACATGCCTCGCCTTCAAACCGCGCCCGGAATTGGCCATCGTGCGTATTCAACTCGATGGCCGATTTGCACCACGCATTCCGCAGCACGTAGACCTTGCCGTTGATCAATTCCGCCGTGACGGTGGCGTTGATGATCAATTCCATGTCCTCAAGGGAGATTTCCGGCCGAGACGAGATATCGCCCTCGATGAAAGGCACGCGCGGCAATTCGCTAAAACCGTGCACGTAGTCTTGGCCGGCGATGCCGGCGCGTTCGACCGCCGACGGCGACACGGTGAACGCGCCCTTGAGCGGGTATTGATTGCCGTCGACCTTGAGGTAAGCGGTGCCCGCGACTGCGACGCCCATGTCTGTGCTCCTTCATGGAATGAAAAAGCCCGCGCGCTGGCAGCGGCGGGCTTGAGATGATCGGTTGCCTGCCGATCGGCTACGCGACGGCGGTATCCACCCCGCGATCGTATTGCAGGCGGAATTGCGCGAGCGTGGCGAACATGCGCAGTTGGTTGATGAGGTCCGGCGGATACAGCACGTTGAGCCGGTTCGGATTGTTGCTGTCCCGTTCGACGATCAAATTCGCCTTGAACGCCTTGGCGTTCTCGACCAGCCCGTTCCACTCGTCGAGCCGATACTGCGCGACCAATTCGGCCTTGACGATTTTCGGCGTGACAATCGCCTGACCGGGGCCGAACCGCGTGCCGTCGTCGGCCAGCTTGTGGCGCGGGAATTTGCTGGTGATCGCCGCTTTCTGCCGGCGCAGCACGGCCGCGAGCGTCGCGAGCGTCGTCACCAATTCGTAAGCGTCGTCGCCTTGGTTATAGAGGTTCTTCTGATAGGTCGTGCTCTCCCGCTTGATCATCGGCACGCCGTCGGCGCCGACGCCTTGCGTTGCGAGACCCACGCCCGCCAGGTTGTTCAATTCGGTGAGCAGGAACCGCTCGTTCTTCGGCGCCGGCAGAATGCCGTCAAGCGAGAGCGTTTGCAGCGGGCGCGCCGGATCGTTGATCAGCGCGCGGCCGGCCTTCGCGGTATAGGCCGCCGCAACATGCCATTGCGGCGACGGCATGTTGGTTTCCATCGCCATGACCGAGACCACCCCGGCATTGTTGTTCGGGCCCCACGTCAGCAGCGACGAGTAGCTGCCGCGCCGCGCCGAAAAGACGTGACCGAACAGTTCGCGCATCCAGCCCCAGCGCCCGCTGTCGCCGAAACCGTACTCGGTCTCGATCGCGACTAGCGACGTGCTGTCCGTGAACGAGAACGCGACATATTCGTAATTCTCGTCGCCGAGCGCGGCGATGGCGGCGGAAAGGTCAGGCGTGCCGGTGCCGCCGGTCAGCTTGCCGCCATTGGCGAGCGTAAAGGTCAGGCCCGCCGGCATTTCCTCGGCCGCGAGCGAACCGCCATAGTTGACCCGGAAATCGATATCGTTTCCGTCCACGCCCTTGTGCCGCGCGGTCAGCGTCACCACGCCCGCCGCATTGCTGGCGGTGACTTCCATGGAGGGATCGGCGCCGATGGCCGCGACGATCGAGGCCGCCACCGTCGTCACCGTATCGCTTGCCGAGATCGGCACCGCGACGCGCCGGCCGGCGACGTAGACATAGACCGTGCCGGCTTGCGTCGGCGGCGTCGCCACCGTGATCGTGCCGGTTGCCGCCACGCCCGCCGACGGTTCGTCCAGCGGCACCACCCACAATTCTTGCGACGCGCTGTTCTTAAAGAAGATTTGCGTCATCGCATCGAGCATCGAGCCGAGGCCCGCAAGCTGTTGCGCCTCTGAGACCGATCCGACCGGCACCGGGACGTTCGAGGCCGCCGCGCCGGCTGCGAGTTTGTAGCCGAAAAGCAGCGCCGGCTGGCGCAGGGTCAGCGATCCCGCCTTCGACGGATCGACTTCGACCCAATAGAGCGGCATCTTCCAGTTTTGCGGGATGCTGTTGAACGAGATCATTGTGGTTGCTCCTTCGGTCTATGAGCGCGCGCAGCCGCGCGGTTACCTGTCGGCCTGCTCTTTCGGCGCGGCGCGCTTCGGCTCGTCACCCTCCTTCGCGTTCTCCTCGACCATCTGGATTTCGATGTCCTTGTCAGCGATCCGGCGCAGCGTGAATTGATCGAGCGGCCAGACGGTGCGCGTTCCCGCGACTGGGTGATGGATCATCTTGCTGCCAACCATCTTGACCTTGACCATTTGACCCATGGCGTCCGTCCTTTCAGTTTTGGTTCACGTCGTATTGCTCGACGACCTGTTGCACCCGCGCCGGATCGGTGTCCTTCGACGGGTAACGGGTCTCGACGTGCAGGGTGCGGTAATCGTCGGGAATGACCGGCGGCCAATAGGTGCGGAACGTCACGATCATTTCGATCTGGATTTCCGCGAGCGGCGTTTCGCCCATGATCGCGTATTGCGATCGGCGGTCCATCTGCTCGATGCCTTCGACCATGTTGATAAAGGCGGGACTGGTGAGCAGCCGGTCGTCGATTTGCGCCATCATGCTTTCGAGGGTCGCGAATTGCGCTCCGTCGTCGGCCGCGCTGACTGCGCCCGCGATCCCGAGATGCAAGCGGTGAAAAAATCGCGGCTCGCCCGCGTTCGCGTCGCCATCCGGTGAGCGCATCTCGCGCAAGATATAGACGCCGAGCAATGGAAGATCGGTCGGCGCGACTTGCCGCATCGGCGTCCGCTTGAATGTCTTGAATATGGGATCGAACGGCGTCGCTTGCAGCACGGCGAGCGCCTTGTCCGCAATCTCGATCGCGTAAGTGCTCACGGCGCTTCCTGCGGTGCTGTGTTGCGCAACAGGATCACGGCGCCGCCCTGGCCGTCGGTGTCGACATCGCCGATCCAATAGAGCCCGTCGACCCCATCGACCTTGATCCGGTCGCCGATGTCCGGCGGGATCGGAAACTCCACGAGGCGGATGCCAAGCGTGCTTTCCTGATCGGAAAAGATCGTGCCGTCCTGCATTTGCACGTCGATCGGGCGCGACGAGTAGACGCCGCGACCGAGATAGGGCGCCCCGTTCGGGAATTCGGCCGTGACCGTGCCGGGCTGGCTCACGCGCGGATAGAAGGTGCAAACCCGCGCGAACGCATTCATTGCCGGCGCGAGGACGAGCGCGGAAAAATCCATGGGCTCGCCCCCAACCCGTTACGCAGTCCGCCGACCTTGGATCAGCACGCCCGGCCGCGTGCAGATATTGAGGTTGTTGGTCTGAACGTCGAGATTGATGCCTTTGTCGTTCGGCATCGCGTATTGCTTGGCGTAGCGCGACTGCCCGAGCGTGTTGACGGTCTCCATGTAGTCGGCCGGCGCGAAATAGGTCCTGAACAGGCCCGGGACGCCGGTCGGATAGATGTGGCACTTGTCGGGATCGATAAATGCCTGCGCGCCGACCTGACCGCGATAGTTGGTCCACAAGATGCCGCCGAACGGGAATGAGCCGAACGTCTGGCCCGAGCTATCAACGTAGCCAGAGCGCAGTTCGGCTGCCGCCTGGTAGTTCTTGTAAGTGTCGCGAACTTCCTTGTGCATGATCAGCGCGTCATAGAAGGCGTCGCCGCAAAGCGCTTCGAGGCCGGTGAATGGCGTTCCATCGAGCAGCGCGGCCACTTGGCGCGTCACGCCCGCGCACGTCTTGCGCAGAATGCCGTCGGTCGGGTTGGCGTTGGAAAGATCGAAGCCAATTTCCGCCGGCTGCGCGACGTTGAACGTGGTGTAGAGATTCAGCGCCGATCCATCAGCATAGGTGACCACGCCCTTGACCGCGCCGATCCGGGAATACTCGATCGTCGCCTCGTGCGATTGCCCATCGACCTGCATGCGCTCGCCGACCAGCCGCATCACGCTATCCTCGCCGGTCTCCTGACCGAACGGGCGGATGTTCTGCACTTCCTCGGCATAAACCGCGTCGTTCACTTCAAAGTGCGGCACATTGATGGACAGCATCGAGCGCTTGCCCTTGTCCAACGTGATGCCGGGACCGCCGCGCGGCGTTGGCGGCACGAGAGACAGAACGTTGTTCTTGCTCTCAATCGCAATGGCGGTGGTGGTCACGCCGCTCTCGGAAAACAAGCCGCGCGTGCCGAGATAGCCTGGCACGAATTTCAGCTTGTTGATGGCGTCGGTCAGCGAGACCACGCTGAATGCATCGCTGTTGAAAACATCGAGCATAGGCATTGCCGGGTTCCTTTCAGACAAAAGGCCACCGATCCCCGACAGCAAGCCGCCGTGGTTGTTGAGGACAGTGGTGTAAGGGAGGGGTAGGTTTTGCCCGCGCGTTAGCGGACGATGATGCCGCTCGCCGCGAGCGCCGCGATGGCTGCCGCCTTTTGCGGAGCGGTGATGCCGGCCGGCCACGTCAAGATGTTGCCGTTGACCTCGGCGTCGCGGGTGATGGCCGCGATTTTCGCGGTCTCGCCCGCACCAGTGGTCACGCCATAGATCGCAATCGCCGCCGCGTTCTGCGAACCGTCGGCAGCGCCGGTCGTGAAGCCGAGATAGGAGCCGTCGGCCGAGACCTTGCCGAGCACGGTGCCGGGCACGATCGTTTGGCTAGCGCCGACCGTGACATTATCGCGCGAGCGCTGACCGTTCGCCTCGGTCAGGATGAATTCTGCCGGGTGCCGGCCCTCGGTAAACGTAGTGGGCATGGTGGTCTCCTTTGGAGTTTACTTGCGGACGCGCGCGTTGAGCGTTTCCGCGATCCGCCCCCATGCGGCGGCGGTCCTCTCCCGCGCGGCTTGCGTGGGCGCCGCGCGGTGGTGCTGGATTTCAAGCTTCTCGTCCTCGATGGCGCGCGCCTCGATCAGCTTTTTCCGCACGTTCTCGATGCTCTCGTTCGACTTGATGTAGCCGGCGGCGAGCTTCGGCAGGCCGGCGAGCGCGCAAAGATCGTTGACCTCGTTGACGTATGCGATCGTGCTCTCGCGGCCCTCACGGCGCGCGTCATCGAGATTGATGATCTCGGCGCCTGCCGGCTTCGGCGGCTCGGTGCGGTTGCTAGGAGCCAGGCCCGGGACCGGCCGCGCCGAGCCCGGCTCCTTCTCGGCCGGGGCCGGAGGCGGCTCCGGTCCGGCCGATTTGAACACTCCCTGCAATTGCTGCGCGGCGTTTTTCGGCAGCAGGCGCAGGGAGAATTTGGCGGCCATCTTCACCGCGTCCTTGATCTCGTCGGTGAGGCCAAGTTCCTTCGCCTCGTTCGCATCCATCAAGCGATTTTCCTTCATGATCGCCGCGATTTTCTTTTCGTCCTGGCTCGATCGCTTGGCATATGTCGCGGTGATCGAGGTATCGAGACGCGCGAGGTCATCGGCCATCGCCTGCATGTCCTGCGCGTTGCCCATGGCAAAACCGCTGGCGCCGTGGATCAGCATGAACGAGTTCTCGGGCATGACGATTTTGTCGGCCGCCATGGCGATGATTGAGGCCGCCGACGCGGCGATGCCGTCAATCGTCGCGACGAATTCAGCCGGGTGGTTCCTGATCTGGTTGTGGATCGCGATACCATCGAAAGCGTCGCCGCCGGGCGAGTTGATCCGCAGATTGACGGTCTCGACATCGCCCATCGATTTCAACTCGTCGTCGAAATTCTTGGCCGACATCGCGTCGTCATTCCAGAACGACTTGCCGATCTCGTCATAGATCAGGATTTCGCCGGTCTTGTCGTCCACTTTCCGCATCGAAAACCAACGGCGCATGATCATCTCCTATGCTGCTTCGGCGTCGTCATTGCCGGACAAATCTTGGTTGGCGTCCGCCTGCTCTTGCGGATCGGGCGCGTTCGGATCGGCCGGCTGCGTCGCGGATGCGCCATGGATCGGGAAGTCGAGGCCGAGCCGCTTTTCGCGCTCATGATCGGCCGCGATCCGCTCGTCGGTCTCCTCGGGGTCGTAACCTTCGGCCTCGATGACATCGCTGCGCGATTTGAAGCCGCTGTCGACGGCCAACTTTTCGGCTTGCCGGTCCTTGAGCGGGTCGACCCACTCGAAACGCGGCGCGATCCATTTCGCGCGCGACAACTGGCGCTGATCGGCAAAGCCCGGCAGTGCGATCGTGCCCGCGAGCGCCGCGTCATTCATCCAGCGCTGCCAGACCGGCCGGCAAAACTGGAAAACCATGACGTTGTGCTGCAATTGCTCTAGCCGGCGCCGATACTCGACGATGACGCCGCGCAGCGACGAGTAGGACGCGCGCCGGGTATCGCCGGTGCCGAGCATGTAGGGCACGCCCATCGCGGAAAAGACCGCGAGTTGGTTGCGATACTGGAAAGCCTCATAGGCGCCGCCGACATCGGCCGGCTCGGAGAATTTGATATCCTCGCCTGGCAACAGCGCTTGCATGGTGCCCGGTTCGAGCGGCGCGATCCCGACCGTGCTGCCGGTCGAGTTCTCGGGGTCGGTGACATCGGGTAGAATATCCTCGGGCGCCGAGGACGTGATGAAACCGGCGAACATCGCCGCCAGCTTTTTGCGGTCAAGCTCGGCGTCGTCATATTGATCCAGAAAGTAAAGCTTCACCATCGCCGGCGTCACCAGCGGGACTCCGCGCACCTGCCCCGGCCGCGTGGCGCGGAAAATGTGGAGCACCTGATTTGCCGGCACCCGGACCTGTTCGGTCGTAAACCCCTCGGGCTCGATCGGGCTATCGCCGGGATGCTGGACATAAAACCAATAGGCGGCGCGGCGCCCGAGGAGATCGAATTCCACGCCGTTCATGATGTAGTTGCCGGTCGGCGCGAACCGATTGTCCCAGTAGGGCAGCATCTCGCTTTCGAGCACCTGCAATTGCAGCGGCGTCGAAAGGCCGTCCTCGGGCCGGCGCGGCCGGAAACGCACGAAGCACTCGCCGGCCTCGAATAGCGCGCGGGCAATCAGCGATTGCATGCCGTAGAAATCGACGAGGCCGTCGGCGTCGCACTCGTCGGTCCAATCGAGCCACGCCTGCATCACTTCCTCGCGCGTCTCGATTTGCTCGATGAGCGAGGACGGTTTGATGCCGGCGCCGACCAGATTGCCGACGAAGTTTTCCACGGCGGCGGTTGCGTGCGGATTGTTACGCAGCACGTCGCGGGCGCGGGCGCGCAATAGCTCGCCCTGCCATGACATGATGACATTGCTGGTGACGAGCGCCGGCCGCCATGGCGCCAGCCGCCGGGCATAGCGCGCCGCGTCAAAGCCGGTTTGCCGCACGGCCGGCGCCACCGTCGTCGGGTCGGCCGTCGTCTGGTTGCGGATCGACTGCGCCCGAACCCGGACGCGCGGCTTGAGCACGGCGGTGATCACCATCGGCTACAGCCCTTTGTCCGGCGGCGTGACCATGCGGAACGTGCGCCGTTGCGTGATGCCGGTGATGCTGCTGGTCGCGCTCGCGAAAATCTCGCGCAATTCGGAGAGCGAGCGATATTCGACAGACTTGTCGCCATACGAGACGCGCTGCGCGCCCGAGGCCATCGCGTTCACGATGTCAACCAACTGCTGCGGCGTATAAACCGGATCAGCCATAACGATCTCCCTAGAGATAACCGGAGCGGACGACGCGGCGCGCGGCGCGCGGGTATCGCGTCATGACCACGGGCGCCGGCTGCGATGGCGCCGGCACGCGCTCCTTGGCCGGGGCCTCGTCCTCGTCGCCGGTTTCTTTCGGCGGCGGCGGGGCGACCCGTTGCATGTTCATCAGATAGCTCGATGCCGCAGCCATCGCCTCGCAATCGAGGAAATGGTTGTGCTTCGACAGCGGCACCCACTCCGGCATGCCGTTAGGTTTTTTCAGCCGCGCCTCGGAGACAATCTGCCGGCAATAGTCGTCATCGACGCCGCGCGGGACGTACCACGCGCCGACCTGATCCGCCGGCCAGCGCAAGCGCTCGTGAACCCAGCATTTCCAGTGGTCGGTATCGAGGCGGATAAGATCGAGGCCGAATTTCGCCGCCTTGCCGGTGCGGTTGATCTCGATCTTGCTGATCATCAGCGGCACCCGCAGCGGGCCGCTCGATCCCTTGGTCGGCCGCACCCGCTTGGGGAAGCGCCGGCAGAATTCATAGATGCGATTGAGCGGCAGCGTATCCTTTTTGCCGGGCCGGAAACCGCTGTCGATGAACGCGACATTGATCGGCACGCCATCGACCGGCGTCGAGATGAACTGCGCGAGCTCATCCCAAATCTCGGGCTCGGCGGTATCGCCGCGCAGATATCCCCAATCGATCAGCCACGACGTGGCGCGCGGGCCGAACCCCCGGATCACCCAAGGGACCGATTGCTTTTGCACGTCGATCGCGATCGAGAGCCGCAGAACGTCGTCCGGCACCTCGCCGCGCTCATACAGCGAGAGGCGGGATTTCTCCTTGATCTCGGCCCACTCGGGCGCATCGCCGCCGCCGGGCGACCATAGCTCGCCGAAGCCCGCATTGATCGACTGTTGGATTTCCGCCGGGTCGCCCATCGCGACCGCTTCTAGATAAACGCGGATGCGCTCGCCGAACGTGACGAAAGGCGACGCGAGACCGGAGACCCAATAGCTCGTCGCCATCGTATCAGGCGGATCACCGGCGACGTTGCCCGCCTTGTCGATCGTTTGGCCTGGCGCCACGTAGCGCCCGCGCTCGTTCATGTCCGCCTTGTGCTGATCCTCGATCACGCCGCCGCATCGCGGGCATTCGAGATAGGTGGCGCGCGCGGCGACCATCGGCGTGGCATTCGCCGGCCAGCGCATCAGGTTGAAGCGCGGGACGAAAAACTCCTCGCAATGAGGGCACGGCCAGCACCAGTGGTAGCGCGAGCCTTGCTGCCAGAGTTGCCAAATCGGGCTCTCGATATCGTCCGACATGGCGACATCCCAAAACACAAGTCCGGATCGCCTGTCCTCGACCGCCTCGACGCGCCCGCGCGATGGCGTCGATGTCACCACGCAAACGAAATCCGCATAGGTATCGCCGCGCCGCTCGGCCAGACCGAGCGGGCCGCCCTGCTCGTTCACATCGCCTTTCATCTCGTCGTATTCATCGACGAACACGAGCGCGGCGGGATCGGATTTCAGCGCGGCCGACGATCCGGCATGCGCGAGGCGGAATGAGACGCCCGCGACCGTCTTGCGCGTTTTCGTCATCCGCTTGCCGCGCGCGACCTTTGCGGTCAGCGTCGGGGCCTCGTCGAGCAGCGCCATGACGCGCGGCTCGAACTGCTCGGTCAGGAATTGCTTGTTCGGGCCGACGTACAGGATCGGCGCGGGCCGCTGGTCGAGCCGCTGACCGGCGCAATCGAGAACCGCGTCCGTCTTGCCGGTCTGCGCGCCGAACATGAGGATGACGCGCTTTGACGCGCCGCTGGCGATGACGCGCTCGGGCTCGATGACGTAAGGCGTAAGGGTCGGATCACGCCGACCCGGCACGCCCGCCGTCTGCGGGTAAGTCCGGTTCTCGCTCGCCCATATGTCCGGCGGCATGGGACGCGACGGCCTCGCTAGCAGCGCGAGTTTCTGCCACAGCGCGTCCCCTTTCGGCGGCAATATCTGCCACCCTTTCGAGGATGTCATTTACAGCGGTCTCGATTGTTTTCCGGAATTGCAAATCGCGCGTCACGCGCGCCGGGAGACCGGCGGTCTCTGCTCTGAAAAGCCCGGTCATCTGCTCGACGATCGCCATCGCTTCGTCGATCTCGATCAGGCGGCCTTCGCGCACCGCGTTGCGCAACTCGATCTCGCGCGCCCTGGCGTCGCGGACCCGACTGTCAGCGGCGGATTTCTGCGCGCGCCGATCCGCGTCGTTGCGAAAGCGGATGTAACCTTGCACGACATCGACCAGATAAAACTGGTCCTTGCCTTGCTTCTCGATCCATCCCTCGCGGGCGAGTTGGCGCACGCGCTCCGCCGAGACCATGAGGAGCCGCCCGGCAAGATTGCTCGTCAGTAGTTGGCCGCGCCCGCCGCCGTCGGCGCCCGCCGGTGCGGCATTGCCGCCCGGGGCGCCCGAAGCCCCGCCCGGATCGGCGCGGCCCTGTGAGGCCGCTACGGGCCTTTCCGGAGGCGACGTAACCCTCTGATCTTCCGCCATTTTTAGCCTCGGAAATCGACCCGAAAGATCTTCCAACCACCGACCAGTGGCCTAAATCTGGGCCATTCCGCCGGGGATTTGGCCCAATACCGGGCCGCCGCCGGTCTCCCGCCGGGCGCTGCCGATCCAGCCACCCGGCCTCGGGGGTCGAGACCTTTCGCAATCCCGCGAGAGGCCCCGAAAGGAGACCCACCGATGCAACGCTTTTTCGTCAGCATCAAAACCGAGAACGACGCCTTCGCGGGCGATCAATTCGGGCCCGAGCTCGCGCGCATCCTGCGCCAGATCGCCGATCGCCTTGAGGCCGGGCAACGTGCCTGCGGATCGGTACAGGACACCAACGGCAACCGCGTCTGCGAATACGGCACGGAGTAACGGCCATGATGGCACGCACTCCCGCAGACATCGGCGCCGCCGCCGCGCAGATCGAAGACACCACGCGACTTTTTGGCACCGCTCAATCGCTGACCGAATGGCGCCAGCGCTTCGGCTATTCGCAGCGCCAAGCCGCCGACGCAATCGGCTGCTCGCGCGGCGCATGGGCCGGATATGAGCGCAGCGCCCAGCCGATCCCGAAATACATCTCGCTCGCAATCGCGGCGCTATCGCTCGGGGTTGGCCGATGACGCTGACTGAGATCGAGGCCCGCGCGGTCGAGTCGATACGCAAAGCGGATTACTTCACCGCTTCGCTTTTCCTCGGGCGCGGTCAGTACCGCGTCGAGAAGCGATCCACGGTGCTCGCCGCCATGGAGGCCGCCCGCGAGATCGAGAGCGATCCCGCTGCCTTCACCCGGCGCGCGATCATTTACGCCATCGCGCCCGACGGCCACGCCACGCTGCTGACCGCCGCGCTGATCGAGAAACTGCTTTCCCTCAAATCGAAAGGATAGCCGCCCAGCACAATTCCCGATCCCGCCCGGCGCCGCGGAGGCTTCCGGGCGTGAGGGGTCGAAGGCGCCCGCACGGTGCGGCGCCCGATCAAAGGGAAATACCAATGAAGATATTCACCAAAGAAATCCTCGACCAACTCGCCGCCAATGGCGCGGCCACGCGCGCCGCGCAGCGCGAGCCGGATCACATCCCGGTCGTCAAGGTCTTCAATCCCTACGGCGGCGCGACATGGCTGATCACCGAGAGCGATCCCGACGAGCCAGATCGCCTGTACGGTCTCTGCGACCTCGGCATGGGCGAGCCGGAACTAGGCTATGTGCTCCGATCGGAAATCGAGGAGGTGCGGGTCTCGATCGGCGGCCATGCTTTGCCGCTCGAACGTGACCTGTACTATTCGACGACCGAGCCGCTTTCGGTGCATGCCGAGCGGGCGAGACAAACGCGGAGGATCGTGGGATGAACATCCACGGACAGATTCGCGGGATGCATAACGTCTAATGGATCGGCCCCGGATCAACGCTGCCAATCGCAAATGAAGGAGATACGCAAATGCACTGCCTTGAACACGTCTTGCTAGTCACTTCGGTGGCGTTCGAGAAAGATCAAATCACCAAAGCGGAGTTGGTACGCGTGCTGGGGTCTCTTGCGAGCCTATCGCATGAGTACGCCCCAGCGGGCGACGAACCAGCCGAGATCGTGAAATTGAATGAGGAGTGGCACCGCCGCTACGGACATCTCATGAGCAGCAACGGGACTGACTGACCACGGAACTTCGGCTAGGCTATCCAAGACGAAGCCCCGGGCGATCCCCGGGGCCTTTTTGTCCCGATCCGCCTCAGTTGGAGCGTGGGGGTCGGTGCTGCGCCGCCGCTGTTCCGAGGGGGCCTCGGCCATCGCCTGCTTCCCACGCGCAATTCCGCGATACATCCCGGCGCCGCGCCGCTCGATCTCGGAATATTCGATCTCCTTCGGCACGAGCCGCGCCCGCGCCGCCGGATCGAGAAAATAGATGTACCGCATCTGGTAGCCGTCGAGCGGCGTGCCCTGACCGGACCATGATCCGCCAGTCCTGGCGAAGTGGGCCGCGCGGTTCTTGCCGGTCACTTGCGTCATCTTGTGCGTGACCGAGCCGTCGGGCAGTCGCAGAAGGCTCTTGTTCACCTTGATCCCGGTCAGGACGAAGCCCGACGCGCGATAGATCGTGCCGTCGCCGCACTGGCATCCATCGGCGAACGAGATCACCCATTCGACGTGCGGATAGTGCTTTTTGATCATCCGCATCGCGACCGACAGTGCGCGGCTCTCGCTATTGCGCGGCAGGGCTTCCGAGAACGCCAGCCGGTTCAATTCGAGAAAGCCGTTCCACGCCGTATCGCGCACCAGCCCTTGAATGTTGCTCTTGTCCATCGACGGGCCGAACGTCATCGCGCCTTCAAGGCGCCCGGCGAGAAATACGCCCAGCGCGAGGAAAGCATTGTTGACCGTCTTGTGGCTGTAGTGCAGCCGAATGATCAGCGCGTCCGCATCCTTCTTCGCGATCGGCGCGACGCGGATGTCCTTAGCCTGTCCCATGGTCAGTCACTGAGTTCGTAGAGCATGATTCGAGACCTCCGGTTCGGGAGTCACCGCGGTACATCAACCCACAATGGCCTGTCGCGAAGGCGCCAATGCTCTGAATTCACTTCTGCTTTTGCGGCATGGCGGATTATTGCCGGACCTGCTGCTGGCTCGACCCGGTCGAGAATGACCCATATTGACCGACCGCCCCATTCTAGGCGGACATCCGCTCCGGCTTTTGATCGCTTAACGACAGGCTCGGCAGCGCGTGCGTTACTTGCTCGAAGCCTTTTTGTTGCCGTGCAGGGCTATGATCTCAATCACATGTAGCGCGACTTTGACTCAGACTCCTTGAGGTCATCTTTGGGTTTGAAGTCGTCCCGGTGCTTATCGCGAGCTTCTTTCAGCCATGGCTCGACTTGCGATTCTATGAGGTCTGCAAGTCCACGCTCTCGGATACCGGTCCGGAACATGATCCAATGAAGAAACAGCAGAATGATTGATACCGACATAGCAGCGAGCGCGGGTAGGTACCGTCCGTCCTGGAAGAAGTCGAGGACTTTTAGGAGAAAGTCTCTCATTTTAACTTCTCTTCGATTGCCTCGTTGATCGCACCTAACCGTTCGGCGATTTGGGTATAAACACGCTCCTCCTCGGAGGCGGATATTGCGTTTATGTAACCATGAGTTGCCACGGTTGCACCCAGGAATAGAGGAAATATGAAGAAACCTGATACTGCCGTTGCGACAAGCCCAATGCTAGCTACCATCGCGGCACCGCCCGCTCCGACTGCGTAGAAATACCCAGTCGTCTGTGTTTTTCTCCGGTGGCTCATGTCATCTGCTTCTCGCTTGAGTGCGACGAGCGCGTTCACTACATCCGCGCGATCGTTCATCGTCTTAAGGTCGTCGAGCATCTCTGGCATGAAACCAGCATCGTCAAGTTTCATCCGAATTAACTTTAGCGCGTCGATATCCGGTCTTTTACCCAGATCCTTTCTGAGGTCGTTCAAGACCTGTTTGGAATCCACGGATACGCCCCTGTCAGTTCATGCTATAGCTCGTCCGAGCATATGCTCGACATCTCAACTATAAGTCTCCGGCGATCACGCGTCTACCGCGGCCGTTGCGAGCAGTGCGTCATACGGCTTCGTTTAGCGGCCGACTCTCGTCACAAGGAGTGCATAATCCTTCTACCGCACTTGGTCGTCCTCGACATCCCACCGACGCTGCTCGCCTACGACGGACCAGGGGATCGAATGATGTCGCCTTTTGTGCCCATCCGCTTCATTTTGCTGCGCTGCGCTATTTGGTCGGTATCGGGGCATAGCGGACATCTAGTAAGCCGCACCAGTCAAACTCGATTTATGAGACGCGCTCCAGATATTCGACGCAGATCGCGGCGAGCGCATTGCCTTGCGGCGATCGATTGGGATTATCCGGATCGCGCGGCTTAGTCGCCCTAGCGATGGCGCGCTCGACGATGTCCCACTGCTCGCCGTACAGAATAAACGTCATGTCGCGATATGGAGACCGCTCGCCGTCCGGCAATTCCGGCATCGCTTCCAGTTCGCCGACGCCGACCGAAAGGCGCGACAACTCGCTCTCGGTGATGCCGGTCAGCGATAGCTCAAAGCCGCCTTCGAGAAGGTCGTTCAATTCGAGCCGGAGCATCTCGTCATCCCACTCGGACGCATCAGTCAGCCGATTGTCCGCGATGACATAGGCGCGCTTTTGCTGATCGGTCCATCCGCGCGCAACGATGACCGGGACGTGCGTAAATCCGAGCAGCTTGCCGGCGGCTAGGCGCCCGTGACCGGCGAGAACCATGCCGTCATCGGCCGCCAAGATCGGCATGGTCCATCCCCATTGCCGGATTGACGCCGCGATCTGCTCGATTTGCTCGGCCGAATGCCGGCGCGAATTGCGCTCATAAGGCCGTAGTCGCTCAATCGGCCATGTTTCCACGGCCGGCTTGCTCGCCAGTGCATCCATGATTTTGCCGCCTGTAGGGCTGTTTGCCGGCCGGGGTCTGTCTTTCCATCCCTCTCGCGGTCAATGTCCCTATTGATGTAGATCAATGGCCCCTTTTTAGTTCTCCCGAACCATCAGGCCATGAACCAGCCCGACAAATCAGATCCGAGTAAAGAGCCGCCGTCCAAACCGTCGCGCGTTGAGGAGGCGCTGCGGATCATCGAGGAATACGCGAACGACCTGCGGGAGATCATCGTGAAGCTCCGCCAGCGCCTCCATTGAGGCCGCCTCAGTTGGCAACCTCTTTCATTTCGACTCGCTAGCCCCGTTCACGGGGGATTCTGAGAGGAAGCAAAGGCCAAAAACGCGGTCTCGAAATACGCAAAAGGCGGGCGGTCCCGCGTACCCGCGACGAGTCCCCCTTGCCAAAGTACCTTTGAAAGTTTTTGGCCAACGGCCCTCTGGTTGGCGGAGCCGCTAAATGATTTCCACGCCAGGATCGTTGCCTGGTACGACAAAATCCGGGTTTGAAGGTGAAGGTGAAATGCCGCGCTCAACTATGCCGGTGGCTATCAGCCACTCCTTTGCATTGAAGCTTGCAATAATTACAAGTGCATCCTGATTGGGAAGCGCCTGCAGTCGAGCTATGAGCTCCTTGACCGTCATTGCGATTTCACCTGACGATAGGCTTGACGGACGGGAGATCATCGCCGCCCAAACCCATTGCCCTGTTCCGCCTGTTGCGCAAGCTTCAGCCAATCCTCGGCAAGCCGCAACCAAGCCTCCTTATCCAGCGGACTCGTCGCCTCCTCCGCCAGCTCACGGCACTCCTCAGCTGCCTTACGGAACCTCTCCGCATTGGCTGGAGGCGACGTCATCGGCAGTCCCTCCCCGATTTGTACATTGGGGTGGAGGTTGTCGATGTGGGAACAGCACCGAACTATCCCGCGAAACGCGTCTTTCGATTGGTCGTTCCATGAAAGATGCTCAGAACCTGTTGTTGCCGCGCAGGTGCGTTGATTCGACGGGCCGTCTCGCTCGCTCACCGAAACGAGTAGAGCGCAAACGCCGCTCGGTCAGGGGGTTATGAAAGTAATCCCGATCCGCTTCTCCTTGCGCCACACCACGCGGCATGGCTTCTGGATGCCGTCGGCAGGGACAATCAAGGTGAAACGCTCCGGGATGCCAACAGGGCTGACAACATCTAGCGCGGCTCCGGAAGCGGAGAGATTGCGCACAGTGCAGTCGATCGCACCCCCGCCGAACTCTATGGTTCCGGCCTTTAATACTCTGTGTCTCGGCGACACCCTGTGCTCGTCTGCCAAGAGATCTTCCCTTTGCCTGTAAACAGGGCCGCGATTAGCCAGCTACCTGCCTAGCCCCGCAGATATCGCACCAAATCAGGCGGCAATGGGAGCGGCCGAGGGTACAGGTAACGTCAGATTTCTTTCCGTACTAGCCCGGATAAGTTGGCTCCTCAGCCTTTGCCTTGATCGCCGCCTCCAACTTCTCCGCCATTTCTCGAAATCGTGCGGATAGCTTGGCGAACCGTTCGCGCTTGGCCGGATCGGCGGCAAGCTTGCTGAGCAGCGTGCAATCCTCGGCGTCTTTCAAGAGCTTTTCGAGCTTGGCGTCCCGTTGCGGATCATGGCCGTCGGGCTTGAAGACAGCAATGCACCGATCGAACAACCAAAGTTCCAGGCCATGCTCACGCGGCAAGGACTTCGCGCGTTCCTTAGCAGTCTCATCGTCGGGACATTCCAGATCGATCCGGTTGGCTATGTGGCCGGTCTCGTCCAAGAAGTAGGCGCGATAGGTCGCCATGGACGCCATCCTCGAATAGCGGAACTTACCACTCCTTCCCGACGGAGAGGGACTAAATTTTTGCGGCGCTGCACCTAAACCACTGCCAGCGCTAAGAAAATTGGGGATACGGGGGCGGCAAAGTGCCTATCAGCGAGGGCGCTGCGCTTCCTGTGCCTGTTGCTGGGCCAGCGCAAGGCGGCGCTCGACATCTTCCAATCTCCTTTGCAGATTGGTCAGCGCATCGCGCGGTGAATACAGGTCCGAATAAGCCTTCTTGATCTCGTCGAGCTGGCGCTGCGTATCCGTGAACTGCCGATCATTGCTGCGCCATTTCTCTTCGTGCTCACCGCGCGGCACGATCAGCTTGGTGACATCATCGATCCGCGCCTCGTTACGGCGCATGCGATCCTCGGCCGATCGCTGCCAATCATCCCGGCGTTGGCCGCTCGTCCCTAAGCGGTACTCAACCTCCTTTGAGGTGATCAGCTCGTCCTGCATTTTTTCCACCACGCGGCCGTGCCGATCTAGCTCAGCCTTGACTGGATACCAAACCAGTCCGCCGACGACGGTGAGAAACGAGAGCATAACGCCAAGCGCGGGCCATGGGATTTTCGCCCGTTCGTCCAGCTTGGTTGAGAGGTTCGCGATTTGCTGCGAGAGCGAATTGAACTGCGCAGCCGTTTGCGCTTGGTGGTCTTTGACCCCTTGTTCCAGGTTTTGAACGCGCTGCTCGATCGCGGCGGGCTCTAACCGAAATGGCAACGTATTATTCTTGTTGGGCACGGCGCCGGAGCATTCGATAGCAGTCGCGCCATTGCGCGAGATAGGCGGGAGCGAGCCGATCGACTAGGCGGTCCCGCGCGATGCTCGGAAGGCCGGCCATGTTAGCCGACTTGGTAGCCCGTGCTGGATTGGTCGGTCCCGGTTTGCGCTCCCGTGTCCGTACCCGCGACCGACGCGGGCTGAGTGCCCGCGGTGACCGCCGACGCCACGATCTGATCGTTCGACGTATCGAGATTTTTGATCGACAGCAGTGTATCCGAAAGCTGCTGCAATTCGGCTTGGCTCGCGCCCCCGGCCGCGACCAGATCATCGACCTGCTTTTTCAGCGCGTCGATGGTCGTATTCTGATCATCGACCACTTTCTTGACCGCATTGGCGACGTCGGTTTCCGCTTGCACTTGCTGCAGGGTGGCAGTTGCTTGGTCTTGAAGGTCTCGAATGCTGATCATGATCGATTTCTCCGATCTTACAAAGTTGCGAGTGAGCGCGGCGAGGTGGTCATTGATGTCGGCAAGCTGCGCCACGATTAGCCTGCCGAATGGATCATCCACGATGAGATGGTGATAGACGTGCATTTCCATTGCGCGCTCCTATCGAGACCGCCGCGTGGACATCGCGATTGCAACATTGCGCGGTAGGCTTTCGAGCACCGCTTGCCGCATGCTGTTTGTAAAATCCTGATAGAACGGCACATCGCGCTTGATCGGAACCGCCGGGTCGAGCGTGTAGACCATTCTACCCTTCGCAAACAGGAAGCGACCTCGGCGTGCCGCCTTATCCGCGAGAGCGCGCGGCGTCTGACTGCGCGAGATGGCGCCGCTGGCTGTGCGCTTGACGTTCACGGATGACGGGATCGCGAGATTGGCGCCCTTGGCGCGCCGCGTCCCGCCTTTCGCATGCAGCATCAGATTGCCGCGCCCGAGCTTGTCGTAAATCTCGACGCGCAAGTCGTGCTTCGTCGCCCTGGCGCCCCGAGTTGTGAGCGCGGCGCCGATGAACGAGCGGTTCTTTGCATTGATCGCAGTCGGCCACGTCCGCTCGATCAGATACGAACGGGTTTTTTCGGCCGCATCGTTGAGCGAGCGCGCGAGGATGTACGGCAGTTGATCCTCCACCGCGCCAAGCTGGATCGCTCGGCCGGTGAAATCCGCCGTGTCGAATTCGACTTCGATCATGGGAGCGCAAAAAGACCGACCTCGCCGCCGAGATCGGTTTCAGAGTTTTCCATCGCGTAGTGAAGCGTCGACCTCGATGGGGCATAGCTCTGCCATCGGGCGTGCGCGCGTAGAAAACCCACGAAATTCCAACCCGTCAACGTAAATTTTTGCGGGCCGGTTTGCGTAAATCAGGGAAGATCGCGGGCAGTATGTCCGCGCCGAGATCGAGAATATCCAGCGTAATGAGTCGCTTAGTGACTTCTTTGCGCAATCGCGCGAGCGCTTCCGAGTAGCTCATGACGCGGCCGATTTTTTTTGCCTCGATACGCCAATCCCGGTATGCGGCATTGAACCACGCGAGTTCCCCTCGCGCATTTGCTTCGCTGATCTTTTCCTCGACCCGGCGTACCGCTGCATGCACGCGCGCCATCGCAGCGTCGTGGTTGGTCAGCGAGATCTTCCATTCGCACGCCACGCGCTCGATCTGCCGGCGCGCGTCTTCCACCCGCACGGCTAGCCGGCCATCGAGATCGTGCGGCAGTATGCCGTTGACCTCGTTCGCTATCGCCTCGGCGGTGTCGCGATCCTTCACCCAATAGGCGCACGAGATTTCCGACCACGGCCAGCGCTGGTGCATCGCCTCATAGGTTTTGTCGAGATCGCGCGATGCGCCGACGATGCACGGCTCCCCGCAGGGGACCGTGCCGAGATAGATTGCGGCCACGCCGAAAACGATCAGATACTCCCGATCGGCGCCCCGGGGAATTTCAAAATGCATCCGAGGCGCCCCCTCAAAAGACCGGCACGAGTTCGGCCCTCAATCCACGCGCGACGATGTCGCATCCGCGATCGTAGTTTGCGCGCCACGTATCGGCATAGCCACCGCGCTTCGCGGCGACCCATCCCGCGTCGCGCTCCAGCGAATGCGCCAAGGCGACCGCATTCACAGCGCGCAAGAGATGATCCAACCCGCGCAGATATCGCGCCGGCCATACGATCGCGGCCTCCATCCGCGTTACGTCGCTGTACGATGGCAGCAGCCGCGTGCGGTTTTGCATGCGCTGAGTTTTTTCCAACTCGCCTTGCTCGTGCTGCGCAAGCAAATCCTCGAATTCGTAACTGTAGGCCGGCCATGCCGCGCCATAGCCGGCGACCGTCGGCATCGGGATCAAGCGCAGCGTCCGCATAGCCTCGGCCAATCGCTTGCCGACATGCGGGCCATCCCAAAGGCTCGGCGGGATGTCATCCATCACGGCATCTTCCAGCGGGTTGAATTTCAGCGGATCGTGCCGAAGAAGCACATCACCCATAGGCAAACTCCGATTGGGTTCGTTCATCCAATTGCACAAAGCGCTGCGACGCCTTGTCGAGCTTCATTCTGATGGTCCCTTTCTCGCCGGTCCCTTCAAAGCGAACCTTGTTGATCATGATCGATGTTTGATCGGTCTCCGGATCGCGCCAGATGACCAGGCCGTGGTCACATTTGTTGAACCAGTGCGCGGCGCCATCGATGTCGTACAGAGAAGGCGGTCGCAGCTTGCCGCGTTCCCAAACATCCTTTGTCGGATGCGCGAGCACAAACACGGCCACTCCGTATTGCCGCGCGAAGCGTTTGAGCGCGCGGATCGCCCGGCCGATATACTCGGCCATGGTCTCGTCACGGCGCCGCGCGTGCTCAACCTCATTCCATGGATCGATCACCAGCGCGCGGATGCCGTAGCGCAGCACGGCGTCCCGGCCCTTCTCGATGATCCATTCCAGCGTGATATCCTCGTCATCGGCGTCGTTCGGATCGTTGTCGATGAAAAGGAAACTCTCCTCGATCAGCCGGTCCGCATCATCGCCGCCGATGATCCGGCGCATCTTGTCGCGCAGGTACGGGACCGTGGGCATCTCCGGGGAGAAGATGGCGGCCCGCCAACCGTAGTCACGAGCCACGTTCCAAAGCACATTTGCGAGGAAAGTCGATTTGCCGTGGCTCGGCACGCCGGTCAAGACAATGAACTCGCCGGCAAAGATCCTCATCCAGCCGTTGCCCGGGACAATCCCGTCGAACAGCGGCCATCCGAGCGAGATGGGCTGGAATGCCGGCAATGATGGATATTCGGATAACCGATAGAGCCCGCGCACCGGGTATTGCTTCGCGTCGCGCAGCACCTCATGGACCGCATCTCGCCCGAATTCCCGCAACACGTCGTTCAAGTCTTTGCAGCCGGCGGGATAGGTCACAAACATGCATCGGGCGGCGCCTAACCGGCGCACAATCTCGGCGGCGAGGCGTTGCCCTGGCCCATCATCATCGACCGCGAGAATGAACCGCTTGATGCGGCGCAGACGGTCGCGATTGAGCCACAAGAATTCAAATTTGCCGTGCTGTTCGGTCTCTGGATCGAGCGGCGCCATGCGGCCATCCTTCGGCACCGGCGGTGCGCCATCCGGCACCGAGACGGTCAGCGGCCACCCGCAATCGATCGCGACCATGGCATCCTCGAACCCCTCCGCGATCACCAGCGCTTGCGTGCCCGCTTCTAGCTGCGGATCATCGAGCACATCGGCATTCCAGAACGTCCGCTTTCCGCCCTTGCGGTGCCAGAAGAACTTTTCGCCGTCGCGCTCGGCGCGGTATTTCTCATTGACGACCACGCCGTGCTCGAAAAACGGAAACGCGATGACGTTACCGCGCGCGCTCGGCTCGACACGCCGCTCGCCCGGCTTACCGACGACTGCACCCGTATAGACCTCGAACCGCGTAGCTAGCTCGGGCGATATCCCCCTTTGAACGAAAAACTCGACGTGATGCGGCGCCAGCGTGTTCATATCGATAGCTCCCGTGGAAGTCGTCACAGTGGAAACAGCGGAAAAAGAACCCGTCGCTCTCGGAGCGGATCGACAGGCATTTGTTGAATTTCTTTCGACGCTGGTGCGAGCACGCCGGGCAGCGGAATGTTTTTGTCCCGCTGAATGATCGCGGATCGGCACCGACGCTTGCCAGCATGCGGAAAACCTGTTCGAGCGAATAGCGCTGCGTCATACCTGCACCCTCGGCGTTCGATCGTCGCTCGCGGCAGTGGCGCCCTTGATGATTGCGCCGATGAATTCTCGCGGTTTCTGTTTGGTCGACGCCTGCTCGATCGCCGCGCGCGCGAGCGCGACGTTGCGATCCTTCGCCTTGAGCAATTGCGAGATCATCCCGCCTGCATTCTCGCCGAGGACTTGCCTGCCTCGCCGGAACAGTTCGGTCTCGGCATCGACGGCAGATGGCGGTGCGCGGGATGGCTCGCCTAATCGAAACTGTCCATTGGGCCCTTCCCCTTTAGGGGAAGGGATATTCTTCTCTCCTCTACTCTCCTCTCCTCTACTCTTATGGTGTTGCTGTTCGGACAGTGGGCTTGATGCCGGCTCGTGCGATTTCAAAGACTTATCCGACGAAACATCGCCAGACCTCGGCTCAACCTCGCCCCGACCTCGGCTAGACCCTTTGCGGACCCCGCGCGAACCCCGCCCCCCTTTGGCCGAGGTTGAGCGGAGGTCGGCGACACGTTGAAGCTCGGTTTCGGCGCGGTCATTCGTCAGCCGGCCGTCGATGATCCGCAGTTTACTGGCATCGAGCAGCACCTTGAGGTTCCGGCGGAACGTGAGAATGTGTTGATTGCATCGGCCGGCGAGCCCTTGTTCGTGCAGCGCGATCGGGCCCTCGTGCAAATAGATCAGTTGGCAGACGACGTGATAAACGCGATACGGCCCGTCATCGAGACCCTCGGTGCCATCCATCCAGCGGGGGATATCGTGCTTGAACCACTCGACCATCACGCCCTCCGGCGAAACAGTGGTGATGTCTGCACCGCGAGCGACGGTTCTAGGATCGCGGCTTGATAGTGCCAGAGCGCGAGCGCGTCGGCCGCGTTATCATCGCTCGGCGTCCAGCCCAAGCGATAGCAGGCGTCCATCGTGAGCGACTTCGCCTCCCTCCGTTTGTGCCGGTTCGATCCGATGAAATGCGAGCGGACATCGGACACGCGCGCCTCGCGCACGTCATAGCCGCGCGCATAGGTTAGCTCCTCGACAATCGCGCAAAGGCCGATCAGCACGCGGATGATTTCCGCGCTCGTCCGGCCGGTCATGTGCTGCGGCACCATCGGCGCCTCGAACACCACCAGCTTGATATCATTTTCGGTCGCGAGGAAATCGTTGAGCCATTGCCGGCATCCGGCAAAGACCGCGCCCATGCTCGCGCCCTCGCGGGCAAAGCGCACCGAGCCGGAGCGCGGCTTATCCCCGTTGGGATAGCCGACGGCCCAGCCGGTCCTAGATGCGAGATCGAGCGCGAGGATGCGCGGATTGTACGGCATGGGCGCACCGCATCAGTGGTGCGCGGTGCTGCCCATCGCCGCGCTCGCGGCCTGCATGGCGGCGGCCCGCCAGAGCGGCAAATCCTTCACGCCCTCGGCCGTCGCCAGCATCGAGAGGATTTGCTGCTGATCGCTTTCGAGATCGTCGTAAAGCTGCTTGTTCTTGGTCTCGTTCTTTCGGATTTTGACCAGCGTGCGCAATTCCTTCGACGGGATGCCGCGCGCCTTCGCCTCCTTGTAAGCGTTATTGATGCTCTCGCGGATGTTGCGGCACCGCGCCATCGATGATCCGCGCTCGCTCGCGAGATCGGCTTCGAATCCGTCGATTTTCGCGAGCACTTCCTGCACCACCTCGCGCTCGAATTCGTTCGTTTGCTGGGCTGCTTGTTTCGCCATCGGCGTTCCCTTTGTTTGACGGGGCCTCGGCGAATTGGGATCGATCGCCGGGCCGCGCGTGGGCGGCCCATCACGCCCTTCCGGCGTAAACGGTAACGACGAACTTGCGCTTGTGTCTGAGGCACCATGGCGATCCGGCCACCTTGCGCGCGCCACAAAACATCGCCAGGCCGTTCGGAGCGCGCTGATCGAGCACGGCGCGGCAATGATGCCGCTTGGCATTCAAGATCGACACGGGCTGCGTTGCCAGCTCGGTGCTGAATTTCCGCAACGGGGCTGCCGCTGATTTCTTGTGGGGCTTAGACGTGTACCGCGTCATGATCGGGCCGCTCTCGCGATGGAGCTTCAGCCGCTTGATCTTGCCGCAGACGGCGCTGCGCGTTTTGTCGACCGCATCGGCGATCAGCGCGGCCGATGCGCCGGCATTGAACATATGCCGCAGGGTGGTTTCGGCCTTATCAGACCATTCGTTCGATTGAGCCATCACACGCCGCCTTTGCTCGCGAAGCAGACAGCCACATCGAATAGGCAATGATTTGCGTGCGCGTCATCTGAAAAACGCGATCTATGCCGGGCAATTTCGTAAACGGCATTTTTGCGGCAAGAGCGCGCGTGCATCCGACGTGATTAGAAAACTTTTTGCTGCTACCGAAAGTCGAAAGTTTCATTCTGCCGGCTTTTTTATGCACGTATGTTGACATCCAGCGCGAAGCGGAATGAAATTTTACGCGCGTAGGACGGGCGATCGGACAACAAATAACCGCCCGGCGCGAGGCGTCACCGGCCCGCCATCGGCAGCGGGCGGCACCACCAAAGATCAAATGATTCCGAGCATCACCTTTGCGAAAGGGCGGCTTTCGCAGGGCACGGGAGCATTTTGTCTCGGATAACGGGGCTTTGGGAATGAAAGCGCGGTGCAGTGCAATGCAATCAATTCCATGGGACGGCAAGCCAATCACTCGACCGGGGCTCTATCGCAACATTCCGCTCGCCGAGTATCACCGGCACGATCTGTGCGATGCAATCAGTGTCTCGTCCTCGATGCTTCGCAACATCATCCGCAAATCGCCCGCGCACGCGTTCGCAAATTCTTCGCTCAACCCACACCGCGGCCGTGAGACGCAGACCGAGAGCATGGCGCTCGGCCGGTTTGTGCATAAGGCCGTGGCCGGCGAACCGTTCGACGATGATTGCGTGCTCTGCCCGCCGCTGGTGAAGGGCGAGCCGTTCAATATGCGGAAGAAGGTTTGGCAGGATTGGAAGGCTGACCAGGAAGCCGCCGGTAAGTACGTCATCACGCCATCGCTGGCCACGCGCGCTAAGGGCATGATCATCGCCCTCGGGCAATTCCCGCTCGTGCAGCAAGGCATGCTCGGCGGATCGCCCGAGCGCTCGCTGATCTGGAAGGACCCGCGCGGCTTCTGGAAGAAAGCCCGACCGGACGAGATGCCGAATGACAGCGGCGATTTCGTCGACCTCAAGACCACCCCGTCCGTCCTCTATCGCGACACGCAATACTCGATCGCCGAGTACAGCTACATGCAGCAAGCCGCGATGGTGATGGAGGGCGCCCGCGCGCTCGACATGGTCGCGAATTCCTTCACCCTGCTTTGGGTCGAGAGCGAGAAGCCACATTGCGTGCGCGCTCAGACGCTCAAGGACGAGGATTTGACACGCGGGCACAAGCTCAACGAGTTGGCCGGCAGGAGCTTTTGGCAGTGCTACCAAAGCGGCGAATGGCCCGGTCCTGGCGATGACCGGCCGGATGCCGAATATGTCGACATGCCGGATTGGTGGCGCAAGTCGGTCGATGACCGAGTGAAATACGAATTGCGGGAGGCCGCGTGATGTCCGATCAAACCGTCACCGCCGAGCGCCCGCAAGATGCGCCGCCCCAACAGCAGGCCGCCTCGGAGCGCGTGACCCGCCGCGATCTAGTCGAGGGTAACGCGGAGAAGGTCGTCACCGAGCGCACCGAGGCCGTGACGCTGTTCAAGGGCGGCGGCGTCGACTACTCAAACCTCCGCGATATGGTTGACGCGGCCAAGCTGCTCGCATCCGCGGGGCCGATGCTCAAACCATGGCTGCAAGGCAATGTCGGCGGGTGTTTCGCGATCTGTCTGCGCGCTCAGGAGCTCGGCGTCTCGCCGCTCGCGCTTGCCGGCTGGACCTACATTGTCGAGCAATACGTCAACGGCCAGAAGGTCGAGCAGGTCGCCTATGAAAGCCAAATGTTCCACGCGATCATCGAGGCGCGGGCGCCGATCACCACGCGCCTGCAAGTCGGCTATGAAGGCGAAGGTGGCAAGCGGCGCTGCCGCGTTTGGGCGACCTTCAAGGGCGAGAGCGAGCCACGCTATTTCCCGCCGCTCGACGCCGACGCCGATCAATTCACGATCGAAAAGCTTCATCCCGGCCACAATGATAAGGGCAAGGTCAAGGGCTCGCCGCTTTGGGACAAGAAGCCCGACCTTCAACTGTTCTATAACATGTCACGCGATTGGGCGCGCGTGTATTGCCCCGACGTCATCGCCGGCATGTATGGCCGCGATGAAATGGAGGATGCCGGTTTCACCGTTGCATCCGATCACGCCAAGGATGTTTCCCCCGGACTGACCGCGCGTCTGCGCGGATCATCATCCGCACTCGGTCAAGCCGCGATCGACGCAATCGACGCGCAGGCATCTGCATCACCGAAAAGCAAGTCGAAGCCAGAAAGCAAAGAACCTTCCGCCGAGCCAGCCGGGTCCGACTTCCCCGGCGAACGGCCAACGGAAAACGATCAGTGATGGGAATGCCTGCAATGGGACTGCGGACGGGAGATGCCGCTTTCATGTGCGCCATGGTGCATGGGAGCGAGGCAACGCGGCGTGCGCTTGACGGGCCACGCTACAGGCACATGGCGCGCGACTTTCGCTGCATCTGCGCGGCGCGCCCCTACCTCAACCACGTCGTTGTCGCGCGTGATGTCGGCGCGCGCGCTTTCGCGATCAGCGTGGATCAACTGCTCGCCAGGGTACGCGACGGCGAACTGACTGAGGCGCGGCAAAAGATCATGGCGTTCGCCTACGTTATGACCGGCGCCGCATTCAGCCAAATCGGCCGCTTCTTCGACCGCGATCATTCGGCGGTGCATTACGCGTGCGACAAGTATGCGGATGCTGTCCGCGCCGAAGTCGACGGGTGATCACATGCGCAAGCTAGTGCGGGACATCGTTGGCGACATCCGCAATGCCGGCGGGTCGGACGTGCGGATCAGCGAAGGCGGGAACCACACGCGCGTGCATTTCGTCACGCCTTCCGGCGCACGCTCGATGCTGCTCATTCATAGAGGCACTGATGTCAGCAAACGATATGCCCGCATGCTCCGGTCGCAGCTCCGTCGAAAGGTCGCACAATGAGCGTCCAAGCCCACCCCCTGCACTGGCCGGGGCTTCCCCCGCACCAAGGCGCGCGACACGAGCGCGGGCGGCGCGGGACACCTCAAGCCGCCGGCATCTGAGATTATTGGGAGAGTACAAATGAAAATTCCGAAGGGCACCGATATCCGCGTGGACACCAGCAACGAACTGGTGGAATTGCACATCACGGCGGCGATTACCACCAAGGCACAGGCGAACGAACTGGCGGCTGCGATCAAGTCGTTCTCCGGCGTGCTCGAAGGCGAGAAGCGCCAGCGCAAGCCGAGGGGGCAGCCATCGCAAGCGCAGGCCGCGTGATGTTGAAGTTTCGACTTGCCGCCTTCTATGGCGTGGACGAGCCGGAGAACGGAAAGCGGCGCGGCGATTGTGCGATCCGCTCGACGCACGACGGCCCATGCAGTATGGCGCCTTTGATCGAGACATTCCGCGCGCGGCCCGATATCGGTTGGATCGAGATCACCGATCTCGAAACGAACGAGACCAAGCGGGAGTATCTGCGATGACTGATCGCCGCGTCCTTCCGCAACGCCGCGCCGCCGAGACATTCGAGATCGCATGGGGCGGGCTCGAACGGACCTATGCTGTCACGCTGGGTTTCTATGACGACGGCGCGCTCGGCGAGGTTTTCGTTAACGGGGGCAAATCGGGCGAGCAAGTCGAGGCGGTCGCGCGCGATGGCGCCGTGCTGCTCTCGCTGGCGCTGCAATACGGCGTGCCGATCGCGAGCATGGCGGGCGCGATCACACGCGATAGTGCCGGCGCGCCGTCCTCGATCATCGGCGCGGTCATCGATCGGATACTACGAGACGCCGATAACGAGCGCATGCAATGACCATCACCACCGCGACGATCAAGGCGCTGCGCTGGTTTGCATCGCGCGGCGAGGTCGGCTGGTTCGATCGCACCGCGCCCGGGCATTCGATGCGCACGCGCCTGCTCAAGCGCGGCTTGATCGAGACGGTCAAGGATGGCCGCCCGATCCAATTGAAGCGGCTTCGGCTCTCCGAGCAGGGCCGCGAAGTGCTGCGGGAGCACGGTTGGCTATGAGGACCGCACGCTCACCCAACCTCCGGATCAAATGCGCCGCCGCGTTGCTGGCGTTGACCGACGACCGCGGCGAGCGCTTGATTCTGCACGAGCACGCCAAGGAGATGACCCCCGACCAGATCATCTCGCTATTCCAGTTTGATCATTATCCGATCCGGGCCGAGGCCGGCGGGCCGACCGAGCCGTGGAATTTGGATCCGCGCTTGATCCCTGGCCATCGCGAAAAGACGGCAAAACGGGACATTCCCGAGATCGCGAAAATCCGGCGCGTCTCGGCGGCCGAGGAGGAATTCCGACGCCGCATGCTCACGCCGAAAGATCAGCGGACGCCGCACCGATCGCGGTGGCCGAAACGAAAGTGGCGTTCATGAGTGATGAGAGCACCCGAAGCCAACCCGCCCTGGCGGGCATCCCCACACTGATTTGCAAGGCGTGCAACGTGGAGAAGTCCGAGACCGAATTCTACATGCAAGTGCGCGACGGCTATAAGCCGCGTCGCATGCGGGTTTGCAAGACTTGCCACAAGGCGCGGGTGGTTCGGAATACCCAGCGGTATCGGCGGGAAGGAAGGAGGCCGGATTAATGCACGAGTTTGGTAGCAAGGAGGCCGTGCCGATCGCGGACAAGCTTTCGCTTTCGACGGAGGAAGCCAGCGCGCTGACCGGGATCGGCCTCACCTCGATCCGGCAAGCGGTCAATAGCGAAGCGCTCGTCGCGCGAAAGCATGGCACGCGCACCATCATCTTGCGGGAGGAGTTGGAGGCCTGGCTCAAAACACTGCCGAAAGCCGGTAAGAAATCGGTAAGCATCAGCAGAGACTAGAAGTATAACTAATTGATATTGCTAAGTATTATCGAATACCATCGCGGATCATGTATCCGGCGCCGCGGATCGTGTGCAGCAGCGGGCGCTCGAAGCCCTTGTCGATCTTGGAGCGCAGCCGCGAGATGTGCACGTCGATCACGTTGGTCTGCGGATCGAAATGATAGTCCCAGACGTTCTCCAAGAGCATGGTGCGGGTCACCACCTGGCCGGCATGCTTCATGAGATATTCGAGCAGGCGGAATTCGCGCGGTTGCAGGGTCAGCTCGTCCTTGCCGCGGGCGACGCGATGCGACAGCCGGTCGAGCTCGAGGTCGCCGACGCGATAAAGCGTCTCTTCGGCCGGGCCGCCGCGACGGCGCGACAGCACTTCGACGCGGGCCAGCAGCTCGGCGAAGGAATAGGGCTTTGGCAGATAGTCGTCGCCGCCGGCACGCAGGCCCTTGATGCGGTCATCGACCTGCCCGAGCGCTGAGAGAATCAGCACCGGCGTCGTGTTGCCCTTGTCGCGCAGTGCGCCGATCAGCGACAGGCCGTCGCGCTTGGGCAGCATGCGATCGACCACCAGCACGTCGTAATCGCCGTTCTCGGCCATGGCGAGGCCTTCCTCGCCGTCAGCGGCGTGGTCGGCAATGTGTCCGACTTCGCGAAACGCCTTGGCGAGGTAGTCGGCGGATTCGCGGTCGTCTTCGATGATGAGGAGGCGCATCGTGCGTTCAGCGGCGGTCAAGGAGGTCAACCTTCTCTAAACATGGCGCGAGCGGCAATCGCATGCAAGCCGAGCGGGGGAGTCTCGAAGCGGGAAAAAGGCGGGCGGTGAAGCTGGGGGGACCTCACCGCCCTAGGCCTTCCGACGGAGGGGGGCGTAATTCCACCGGAAGGTAGATGAGGGAAGCAAACGTTGCGCTGCTTCCCCGAAGGGCACCGGCGGCGGGGGCGACTGATGCCGGCGATGCCCTTCATCTCGTAGACCTCCAGAAGGCTCAGCCCTTGGCGATGGGCACGGCGACGAAGCGCGACTGGCCGCCGCTCTTCACGCGCATCAGGACGCTGTTCTTGTTGTCGGTCCGCGCCGCGTTGATGGCGTCGCGGACCTCGCCCGCGGTGGCAACGCTCTTGCCACCGACTTCGAGAATCACATCGCCTTCCTTGAAGCCGCGCTCGGCCGCGGCGCTCTTCGGATCGACTTCGGTGACGACGACGCCTTCCTTGCCGGCGCCGGCAACGGAATTTGCGGGCGCAACGGTCATGCCGAGCTTGGGCACGTCGGTGCCCTTGCTGGCACCCTTGCCGCTGTCATTATCGGTATCGGCCTTGGCCTCGACCGCGTTCGGCAACTGGCCAAGGGTGAGGTTCACGACCTTATCCTGGCCCTTGTGCAGCACGTTGAGCTTCACGGAGGCGCCGGGCGCCATGCCACCGATGGTGCGGGCAAGCTCACGGGCGTCCTTGACGGTCTCGCCGTTGACCGCGGTGATCACGTCGCCGGACTCGATGCCGGCCTTGGCGGCCGGACCGCTCGCCTGCGGCTCCGCCACCAGGGCGCCCTCAGCCTTCTTCATGCCGAGGCTGTCGGCGATATCGGACGTCACGGGCTGGATCTGCACGCCGATCCAGCCGCGGCTGACCGAGCCCTTCTCCTTGAGCTGGGCGACGACGCTCTTCACCGTGTTGGCGGGGATCGAGAACGCGATGCCCACGCTGCCGCCGGAGGGCGAGTAGATCGCGGTGTTGACGCCCATCACTTCACCATCGGTGTTGAAGGCCGGACCGCCGGAGTTGCCCTTGTTCACGGGCGCGTCGATCTGGATGAAATCGTCATAGGGACCATTGCCGAGGTCGCGGCCGCTGGCCGAAACGATGCCCGCCGTCACGGTGCCGCCGAGACCGAAGGGATTGCCGACCGCGAGCACCCAGTCGCCGATCCGCGGCTTGCCGTCGGCAAGCTTGGCGAATGGGAAGTTGGAGCTGCCCTCGACCTTGATCAGAGCGAGGTCGGTGCGCTGGTCGGTGCCGATGACCTTGGCGGTGTAGGTCTTGCCGTCATCGGTGGTGACCTCGACCTTGTCGGCGCCGTCGACCACATGGTTGTTGGTGACGGCATAGCCGTCAGCGGAGATGAAGAAGCCGGAGCCCTGGCCCTGCACGACGCGGCCGCGGCCGCCCTTCAGGCCCGGAAAACCATCGGGACCGCCGAAGCGGCGGAAGAAGCGCTCCATCGGCGAGCCCGGCTGGAACGGCGAGGAGGAATCATCACCGTCATCGTTGCTCGCGGTCTTCTCCTTGATGTTGACCTTCACCGAGATCACGGACGGCTTCACGCGCTCGACAATGTCGGCGAAACCGATCGGACGCTCGACCTTTCGGACCTCGTTGTTGACCTGCGCATGCGCCGGGCTGGAGAACAGGTCGGCCGGCGAGGTCGATGGGCTGAAGCCATAGACGGCCGCGCCGAGACCGGCGACGACCGAAGCCATCAGCGCCAGCTTGCGCGCGGAAAACACCGACCGGCGCGGCGGCCGGTACGACGGAAGGTTCGAGAGGTCGATACGATCGGTCATGCAGAAATCTCCAGGGCCTTGAATTCCTTTTGGTGCCGGATCCCAGCACCTTGCGGACTTGAAGATGGGGATTCCCGCCTTACCGTGCGCTGGCGGCGGGGTTAAACTTTTGTAATGAAGGGACGAGACAGATGCGGCAGTTTAGCACAGGCCAAAAATCGTGGTCTTACAGGAACTTAATCGAGTTCCCGTAACCAAAGCGGAAGCGCGATTTTTGGCGCTCAGCTCGCCCTGACGCTGACGATGAACGCGTCGACTTCGCGCTTCAAGGTCTCGGCCTGCTGCGACAGGTCGACCGCCGAATCCCGCGCCTCGGCGGCCATGCGGCCGGTCTCCGCGAAGGTCGAGGTGATCTGGACGATACGGTTGAAGACGTCGAGGGTGCCGCGCGCGGCATCATAGAGCACCGCGATGAAACCGGTGCCGCCGCCGATGCCCAGCAGGAACAATAATGCAGCGACACGCCGACCAGGAAGCGGATCGTCAGATTGCTCTTCGCGAACGTCGGGGGACTCAGAGTCTGGAATCAAATCTCGCGACAAGCTTCCAGACGAAGGTCAGCATAGGATGAAACACGCGGGCGACGGCCGGCCTACGTATCACTGCGCAGCTACGACGGCCTGGCTTCGTCCGACATCAATGCTGCAAGCCGCGCTTCTTCCTCAGGCGTGAGCGGCGGGGCCGGTACGTCGGCACCACTCCGCGAACGCCGGCGGATTTGCAGCCACAGCGCCAGGCCGCCGCCGATCAGCAGCGCCGGCCCGAGCAGCCACAGCAGCAGGGTCTGCCGTTCGAAGCGCGGCTTCAGCAGCACGAACTCGCCGTAGCGCGCCACCAGGAAATCGAGCACCTGCGAATTGCTGTCGCCGGCCGCAATGCGCTCGCGCACCAGAAGCCGCAAATCGCGTGCCAGCGGCGCATCGGAATCGTCGATCGACTGGTTCTGGCAGACCATGCAGCGAAGCTCGCGCGACAACTCGCGCGCGCGCGATTCCTTGGCCGGGTCCGACATGATCTCGTCGGGCTGGACAGCGTGGGCCGCTGGTGAAGCCAGCAGCATCAAGGCGATGAGCGCGGTCATCATCCGGCGCATCGGATCACTCCGCCGGCTGGAGGCGCTGCTTGGCCCGCGCCGGCTTCGGCGCGCCGACCCGCAGGCGGCGGTCGGAGAGCGAGAGCACGCCGCCAAACGCCATCAGCACCGGCCCCCACCAGATCAGGAGGACCAACGGCTTGTAATAGATGCGCACGGCGATGGCGCCTTCCGTGGCGTCGCCGAGCGAAATGTAGAGCTGGCTCGCGCCGCGCGTCAGCAATGCGGCCTCGGTGGTCGAAGAGCCGCGGGTGGTGAAGCTGCGCTTGGACGGCGTCATGACTCTGATGGCTTCGCCCTCGCGGCTGACATTGAACTCGGCGATCATCTCGCGGTAGTTCGGGCCCTGGCGTTGGAACAGCCCGTCGAGCTTCAGGTCATAGCCGGCGACATGGGCGACGTCGTTCGGCTTCATCGTCGCGATATATTCGCTGTTCCAGGTGGTCTCGCAGACGATTCCGATCAGCGCGACGCCGAGGCCGGCATGCGCAAATGCCGTGCCCCAGGCTGACCGCGGCAGGCCGCGCGCCCGGTGCAGCACCGTTGCGAACGGCAGACGAACCAGCCCAGTCCGTTCGACGAGGTCGGTGACGGCGCCGGCGATGACGAAAACGCCGAGCCCGATCGCGAGCGGCGCCAGCGCGCTGCCGCCCCGCACCCAGGCCCAGGTGATGGCAACCACGACGAGCCCGGCAACACCTGCAGCGAGCAGACGCTGCGTCACGCCCAGCAGATCGCCGCGCTTCCACGCCAGCATCGGCCCGAACGGCACCGCGAGCAGCAACAGGGCAAACAGCGGCGCGAAGGTGAGGTTATAGAAGGGTGCGCCGACCGACATCTTGAAATCGGCGAGCATCTCCATCGCCAGCGGATAGAGCGTGCCGAACAGCACGACCGCGCAAGCCACTGTGAGCAGCAAATTGTTCAGCACCAGCGCGCCCTCGCGCGAGATCGGCGCGAACAGCCCGCCCTGCTTCAGCGACGTTGCGCGGCCCGCGAACAGCGACAGGCTGCCGCCGATGAACAGGCACAGGATCAGCAGAATGAACACGCCGCGGGTCGGATCGGTGGCGAAGGCGTGCACCGAGGTGATGACGCCCGAGCGAACCAGGAAGGTGCCGAGCAGCGACAGCGAGAAGGTCAGGATCGAGAGCAGGATGGTCCAGACCTTCAGCGCATTGCGTTTCTCCATCACCAGTGCCGAATGCAGCAGCGCGGTGCCGGCGAGCCAGGGCATCAGCGAGGCGTTCTCGACCGGATCCCAGAACCACCAGCCGCCCCAGCCGAGCTCGTAATAGGCCCAGTACGAGCCCATGGCGATGCCGAGCGTCAGGAAGATCCAGGCAACCAGCGTCCAGGGCCGCACCCAGCGCGCCCAGGCCGCATCGATCCGGCCCTCCATCAATGCCGCGACGGCGAAGGAGAACGAGATCGAGAAACCGACATAGCCGAGATAGAGCATCGGCGGATGCACGGCGAGGCCGATATCCTGGAGCACGGGATTGAGATCGCGCCCCTCGATCGGCGGATTGACGATGCGCAGGAACGGATTCGAGGTCATCAGGATGAAGAGATAGAACGCGCTGGCGATCCAGGCCTGCACGGCCAGCACATGCGCGCGCAGCGACAGCGGCAGATTGTTGCCGAAGCTCGCGACCAATCCGCCGAACAGCGCGAGGATCGACACCCACAGCAGCATCGAGCCTTCATGGTTCCCCCACACGCCGGTGATCTTGTAGAGCAGCGGCTTCATCGAGTGGGAGTTCTCGTAGACGTTGGCGACGGAGAAATCCGAATTCACGTGCAGCATCACGAGCGCAACGAACGACACACCGACGAACAGGAGCTGCGCCAGCGCCGTTGAGCGCGCCACGTTCATCAGGGCAGCATCGCGCAGGCGCGCGCCGACCAGGGGCACGATGGACTGGATCAGTGCGAGCCCCAGCGCCAGCACCAGCGCGTAATGTCCGGATTCGGCGATCACCGCACCGCTCCCTGCGGATTGCCCTGCGCGGTCGTCGCCGCAGGTTTGGCGGCACCAGAAGCTTGGGGGCCGTAATCGTCCTTCCAGTGCCCCTGCTTCTTCAGGGCATCGGCGAGGTCCTTGGGCATGTAGGTCTCGTCGTGCTTGGCCAGCACGGTATCGGCCTTGAACACGCCATTGGCGTCGAGCGCGCCTTCGGCGACCACGCCCTGCCCTTCGCGGAACAGGTCGGGCAGGATGCCCTTGTAGGCGACCGGCAGCTTGGCGTTGCCGTCGGCGACCTCGAACGTCACCGCGAGATTGTCGCTGCGCTGGAGCGAGCCGGGCTGCACCAAGCCGCCGAGGCGAAACCGCTTGCCCGGTTCGATATGTTTCTCAGCGACCATGCTCGGCGTCGAGAAGAACACGATGGAGTCGCGAAGCGCGTTGAGCACCAGCGCGGCCGCGAGCGCGAGCACGGCGAGCGAGCCGCCGATGATGGTCATACGTCGCTGCTTGCGCGTCATGGCGTATCCGTTCTCCGCATCTCTCGTCGTGCATTCGTCATCCGCCGAGCCCGAGAGTCCTCAGGCCTTCGTTGAGCTGGCGCAGCCGCTCGGTGTCGCCGGCAACCGCCTGCCGGGCATCAGCCGAGGCGCCCATCGCCTTGTCTCGCTCCCCCATCACGAGATAGGCGCGCACCAGACGCAGCCACCCCTCGACATCATCACCGTTCTGCTTCAACCGCGTGGCCAGACGATCGACCATGCCGCGCACCATCGCGTTGCGATCGCCTTCGGCCATATCCTTGGAGGCAGCAATCGTCTCGTCGGACAAGGCCGGCATCGTGCCGCCGCCACCGACTCGCGCGAGCGAGGACTGCACCAGGGCACGCCACGGCGCATCCGCAGGCGCTTTCGCAAGCAGCGCGCGCCACATATTGGCCGCATCGTCCTTGCGGCCGTCCTGCTCGGCGGCGAGGCCCAGGAAGTAGTTCGCCTTGGGATCGTCGGCGTTCAACGCGCGTGCTCGCTCGAATTCGGCCTTGGCCTCGACGGTCACCACGCCGCCGGCGGCAGCCGAGATCGCTTCACCGAGATCGGACCGGCGCTCTGCGCTCTCGCCATTGTAGGTGAGCGAGTTGCGATAGGCGCGCACGGCGTCGTCGAAGCGGCCCAGCCGCTTCAGAACCGGCGCGAGCACGTTCCAGCCGCGCCCCTCGGTCGGATTCTTCTCCAGATGCTGCTCGACCTGCACGACGAGGTTCTCGAGCGACTGCGCCATGCCGGACCCGCGCTCCCGCTGCGCGAGGGGAAAGTCCTGTAGTCGGGGTGAGCCGAGCGGCATATAGACGCCGACCGCAACGAGCGGCAGGCCGGCGAACGCCAGCACGGCCGCCGCACGGCGCCATTTGAGGCTCGACGTCGGCGCGGTCGCGGGCTCGCTGGCAGCCGCCGCGAGCAGCCTGCGGCTGATCTCGACACGCGCGGCCTCGGCCTCCGGCGCCAAGATCAATCCTGCGCTGAGATCACGCTCGATCTCGGCCAACTGGTCCTTGTAGACCGCAACCTCGCTGCCCTGATCCTGCGCGCGGCTGGTGCGGCCGAGCGGCCAGAGCACGGCGAAAATCGCCGCGACCGTCATCAGCGCGAACACGAACCATAGCGTCATCTGGCAAGCTTCCGGCGGCGCACGAACCGCGCCCATAGGTGGCTTTACACCACGGCCGGACGAGGCGGCAATTGACAATTGTCAATTCGGCGCGACCGCATGCGGTCCCGAAGCGGTGAAAATCCAACGGCTTAGCCGATCTCGAAGTCGATACTTTGCGCCGCGTCCTCGCCGTGCCCGTTGAAGGCCTTCAGGAAGTATGTTCCCGGCTTGATTGCATCGGGCAATCTGATGCGCAATGCTCCGACGGGAACCCGAGATGCAACCCTCGTGATTGTCTCAGGCAGCTGCTGATCGCTTGCCTTCTCGACCAGCACCACCTTGGCCCCAACCATGAGCCTTTGATATTTGGCCACGACAACGCGGTTCTCAATTTCGATGGAGCTGATAACGGGTTTCATGCGCCCACAAATAGAAATTCCCCAGACTTGCACGGGGACCGTACGGCGCGCCAACGGCACCGTCAATCATAAATTGTGATTGCGAAGGTATGCACCTGGTCAGCCTGCGCGCGACGATTTGCGCTCGCCTGTGAGCGCGTTTTCTGCCGCGCGGCTCATCAACGAGGCGTAATCGTCTCCGAACAGCACTTGGCAGAAGCGAATCGCGGCCTGCACCTGCTGCTGCCGATAGGCGCGGACCTTGTGATCGGCGGCGCGCAATGACTGCACCAGCTGCTCGGTCGATCGTTCCACATATTGCTGGAGGTCGGAATAGGTGCGCAGCGTCACCTCGTTGATCGCAAGCTCGCTCGCATAGTTGCGGCAGGTCGCGACGAAATCGATCAGCGCCACGGTTTCCTCGACCTCGGTGCCGTCGATCCGCGCGCCCGGCGGAATGTCCTTCTCGGGGCGCTGGCGCAGGATGCGGCGAACGCGCCCGGGAACGCTGTCGATCTCGGATTGCAGCGCATTGGAGATGTCGGCCCGGATCGAGGTCAGCTGCTTGCCCCAGGCGGAATCGTTGCGCAGGTCGAGCTCGGTGCGCAGGCCGCGCACGCCGTCGTGCAGCGTCTTGAGATTGGCGGCGACATTGTCGAAATGGCCGCGCTTGATGTCCGTGCGCAGGATCGCGGCAATGCAGGACAGATCGTGCAGGGCGATCGTGACGGCGACGCCGTAAGGTGTCGCCGCGACGCGGATCTCGTCGTCCGACGCGGCAATCTTGATGGCAAGGCGGATGATCTGCCACGGCGCGGTCATCCGCTGCACGACGACCGATAAGGCGAAAGGCAGCATCTGCGGCGTCTGGAGCACCGGAATGTTGAGCGCCGAAGTCACCGAGGCGATCTGGGAATCGCCGAAGGTCCGCAAGGTGCGCGGCAGCTTCTCGTTGAGCGTCGCGATGGCGTCCCGGACCTGGAGCACCGCACCGATCGAATAGAGATCCTCGATCACGTTGGGGGGACCGACACGGGCGAGCGCCCGCGACTTGTCGCCGCCGCCCGGCCCCGTCAGCTCCATGATCGCGTCCGTGGCTACCGCCTGGAGCTTGTGCGCCAGCGCCTCGATTTGCCCGGCACCGTCAGGCGGCATACGGGCGAGCGCCGCCTCGAATTCGCTCACCTTGTCTGAAGCGCCGTCACGGCCGAGCCATTGCCAGATCGGCTGCAGCGAGGAGCGGCGGATCTGGCCGACCCGGATCGGCGTCCCCGGCTCGACCAGGAAGGGTTCCACCACTTGGAACAACAGCCGCGACAGATCGTCCGTCCGTGGCGGCGGGGCTTCCTCGGCTTCCGTCTTGCGCACGATCTTGCGCAGCTGCTCGAGCACGAGGGTTGCCACCGCCGTGTCCTGGCCGCGCTCGAGGGCGCGCTCGAACTCCCGCATCAGCAGCGCCTGCGACTGCGGCGGGAGCTGCGCGAGATATTCCCTCAGCCGCTCGATCGATGTCTGGCTCATGCGCCCGGGTAATGCACGGTAAAATGGCGGACAACGGGATGCGTCCGGGCGCAATCATAGGAGGCCGCGCCTTAAGAAGCCGTTGAGGACGTTCGCCCCAATGCCTTCATGGGCTTTGCGGATCGGGCGCGCCCGAGCCGAAAACTCCCATTGGAACAAAGGACTATATTCCGGGCAGGACCAGCACCGCCCGCAAGCCCCCGATCGGCGCAGCGCCAAGGGAGAGGCCGCCGCCATAGAGCGCGGCGAGATCGGTCACGATCGAGAGGCCGAGGCCCGATCCGGGCTTGGACTCGTCCAGCCGCTGGCCGCGCCGGGCGACCTGGGCGCGCTCCGCTTCCGACAGACCGCGGCCGTCGTCATCGACGATGATCCGCAAACGCGGCCCGGCGCCGGCCTGGTGCGGCGTCTCGACCAGAACCTCGATGAAGACGCGCGAGGCCGCCCATTTGCAGGCATTGTCGACGAGATTGCCGACCATCTCCTCGAGATCCTGCCGCTCGCCCCGGAACTTCGCGGATGGGTCGGCCTTGGCCTCGACCACGACGCCGCGGTCGCGATGGATCTTCTCCATGGTCCTCCGCAGCGCCTCGATGGCGGGCGCCACCTCCGTCACGGTCGCGACCACCGAGACCCGCGCCGCAATGCGTGCACGCTCCAGATGATGGGCAACTTGGTCGCGCATGACGTCCGCCTGCTCCATCACCTTGGTAGCGAATGGATCAGACGGGTGGGCGCCGGCCTCGTTGACGATAACCGAGAGCGGCGTCTTGATCGCATGGGCGAGATTGCCGACATGGGTGCGCGCGCGCTCGACGATCTCGCGATTGGCCTCGATCAGCGCGTTGGTCTCGCGCGCCAGCGGTGCGATCTCGACCGGGAATTCCCCCTCGAGCCGTTCGGCCCGCCCAGAGCGGATGTCGGCGATCGATTCCGAAATGCGCTTGAGCGGTGCAAGGCCGAAGCGGACCTGGAATACGGTCGTGAGCAGCAGCACGATGCCGAGCGCGGTGAAGGTGCCGCCGAGATAGTAGTCGAAGCTTCGCGTCTCATCGAAGATCTCGGTGTCGTCCCCTGCGACGCTGACGAGAAATTTGCCGTCGGCACCGAGATCGACCGGCCGTTCCACCATGCGCAGATTCTGCCCTTCGGGCCCGTCGACATAAGCGAGGCGGATGCCGGCGGCGGTGAGCTCGGCGCCCTGCTCCTCCAGCTTCGGCAGCTTCTTGTCCCAGAGCGAGCGCGAGGAGCGCACCTCCGGCTTCTCGGTGTCGGTCCGGGTGATCTGCCAGTACCAGCCGGACAACGGCAGCTCGAACAGGGGCTCGCCAAGCGACTGGAACTGACGGTCCGGCGGTTCGTCCGGGGTCGCGACTTCGGCGATCAAGGTGCGCAGATAGAGATTGAGCCGACGGTCGAAGGCGCGCTCGGTGGCGTTCTTGTAGACCGACGACAGCACCACGCCGGTGATGGCCAGGATCACCACGAGCCAAGCGGTCGCCGACAAGAACAGTCGGTTCGCAAGGGAGCTAGCGGCCATCGGAACGGTCCCGGCAGGGGCTGGAAGTCAGGTCGTCGGACGTCATGACCGGACCAAGGGCCCTGTTCGGCCTGCCGTCAAGCCCGAGAACGCCTCAGGCGCCGGACGCAGGCGGCGGGGTCAGGAGATAGCCGAGGCCGCGGACGGTCTGGATGATATCGACGTCGAGCTTCTTGCGGATGCGTCCGACAAAGACCTCGATGGTGTTGGAGTCGCGATCGAAGTCCTGGTCGTAGAGATGCTCGACCAGCTCGGTCCGGGAAACGACGCGGCCGGAATGGTGCATCAGGTAGGCCAGAAGCCGATATTCGTGCGACGTCATCTTGACGGGATTGCCCGACACGCTGACTCGTCCGGTTCGGGTATCGAGCGTGACCGGACCGCAGCTCAGCTCGCTCTGGGCATGGCCGGTGGAGCGGCGCAGCAGCGCGCGGATCCGCGCCAGCACCTCCTCCAGGTGGAACGGCTTTGCGACGTAGTCGTCGGCGCCGGCGTCGAAGCCCTGCACCTTGTCGCTCCAGCGGTCGCGTGCGGTGAGGATCAGGACCGGCATGGTGCGGCCGTTGCGGCGCCAGGCCTCCAGCACCGAGATGCCGTCCTTCTTCGGCAGGCCGATATCGAGCACCACGGCGTCATACGGCTCGTTGTCGCCGAGATAGTGCCCCTCCTCCCCGTCGAAGGCCCGATCGACGACATAGCCGGCGTCGGTCAGCGCCTTGGTGAGCTGGCGATTGAGATCGGGGTCGTCCTCGACAACGAGCAGGCGCACGCTTCTCTCCAGAAATAGACCGCACGAACACCGCTCCAGATGAGCAATTCCGGCGTGAACTGAATATGAACGCCGGGAACCGGCCGCGTTACTTTTTGGTCATATACGATTTCTCATGCACTGACGCGAGTGCGCCCGCCGCGCAGCCGGGCGAGCCGACGGCATGGCGGGCGCAATGGCCGCGTGACGCGGCGAGCCGGCCGGTTCGGGCCGTCAGGTTCTGAAGAACACGAACCAGACGACGGCAAGGATCAGGATCGCAAGTCCCGTCGAGATGGCGAGAAGCGCCGCCACCGAAGGCCCGGGTTCGCCCTGGCGCGCCTCGGTCGGAGTTTCCACGATCCGGTTCTGCTCTCGCGTGGTAGCCATGGTGACCTCAATCTGTGGCTGTCGCGCCGGTTTGCCGCGCTCCCTCGCGGCGTCGAATTGCCGGGGAGCAACGCGCGATCTCGGGCGATGTTCCGGACCATGGGCCCAACCGGCAACATGGCGCAGGCGGCGGTTAACGCCGTTGCGAGATTCCGCGCCGGCGCTTGCTATGATTCGCACCTGGGCGATGTTATCCTCAGGACTTGTCCTCTGTTGCGTCTGGAGTAGCCCATGGCCCCCCGCGCCAATTGGAAGGGTTTTTTGCGTCTGTCGCTCGTGACCTGCCCGGTCGCGCTCTATCCGGCCACTTCGGATACCGAGAAGGTCTCGTTCAACCAGATCAATCGCAAGACCGGCCACCGCATCAAGTACCTCAAGGTCGACGCCGAGACCGGCGACGAGGTGACCTCCGAGGACATCGTCAAGGGCTACAAGATCGACACCGATACCTATATCGAGGTCACCAAGGACGAGCTCGACGAGATCGCGCTGGACTCCACGCACACGATCGAGATCGACGAGTTCGTGCCCAAGACCGACATCGACAACCGCTACCTGATCCGCCCCTATTATCTCGTACCCGATGGCAAGGTCGGCCACGACGCTTATGCGGTGATCCGCGAGACCATCCGCAGCATGGACAAGGTCGCGATCGGCCGCGTGGTGTTGACCAACCGCGAGCACATCATCGCGCTGGAGCCGCTCGAGAGCGGGCTGATGGGCACGCTGCTGCGCTACCCCTACGAGGTCCGCAGCGAAAAGGAATATTTCGACGACATCCAGGACGTGAAGCTGACGAAGGACATGCTCGACCTTGCAAAACACATCGTCGAGAAGAAGTCCGGCGCGTTCGAGCCCGAATTGTTCGAGGATCACTACGAGACCGCGCTGATAGATCTCATCAACAAGAAGCGCAGCGGCATGCCGATTACCGCGAAGGCCGCACCGAAGACGGGCGGCAACGTCATCAACCTGATGGATGCGCTGAAGAAGAGCCTCGCGAGCGAGAAGGAGGCTCCCCCTGCTGCGAAGGTCGTTAAGGAGACCGCCAAGGGCAAGAAGCCGAAGAAGCGCGTCGAGGGCCAGCGCGAGATGCTGCTTCCGATATCAGGCAAGGGCGGCAAGGACGCCGCGGCAAAGACCGCGCCCAAGGAGGCCACGAAGAAGGCCGACAAGCCGGTGCGGGCTCCGGCGCGGGCAAAGAAGGCCGGCTAGCAGCATCACACCCACGATCGCGCCGTGATGTCTCTCCTCGCCGATCGGGCGGCCTGACATGCCCTGGTCGACGGCGTTCGACGATCCCGTTCGCGTGAGCAACAAGCGCAAACTGCTCACGCTGCAAGATGCTGCGGACTACATCATGCAGCTGCCCGACGACGTCCAGCACGAGGCGCACTGGCAGACCGCGATCGAGACGTTGATCAATGCGGCCGAGACCGGTGGCGCCTGGCTGATGTTCGCCCGCATCGCCATGTTGCGGGCGCTGAATGCGGACGCCTCGCGCGGATGAGAGCGATCCGAGTATGCTTGCCGACGCATTGACGAACAGGGTCAAAAATCGGTTAAGGGGCACGATTATGTGGACACTGCGCCGGCGCAGCCGTGCGGCCGCTTGCCGATATCAATCCACTTGGACGGATCGACGGAACCTTAATTTAATGAATGCCGTCGTATGAGCGGAGGTGCGATTGCCCGGGATTTAATTCTTTTGGTGCGCACACGACTTACTCGATCTATTTGCGAGTTCGCTGACGAGGCGGCCATCCGTTCGATCGGATGAACAGGAGTTGGCAATGCGTTTGCTCAGGTCTTTCCTTGCAGATGAGAATGGCGCCACCGCCATCGAGTACAGTCTGATCGCCGCCGGGATCGCACTGGCAATCGTGGTCGCCGTGAACAACACCGGCGGCGCGCTATTGAACAGCAAGTTCAACCTGGTCAACTCGGCTATCAAATAGCGGCTGGCCCAGTCCCGCCTAACGACGCGCCGCGCTCGCCATGTCCGCCGGCCGACGGCCATGATCTGGGTCAACAGCATCAGGACGGCGAGGTCTAAGCATGGAGGCCCGACTCCCTCCTGCCGGCCTGTCCATGCATCCAGACCTTCCCGCACTCCCAACTTAAGCTGTTCGAATTCGTCGGCGACCGCTTCGGCCGCGCGGTCGCGGTGATCATAGCCGACGGAAGCCAGCCGATCGGCGACGGCATCGGGCCGATCCTCGAGGCCAACGACGTCATGGCAGTGCTCGGCAACGATAGGGCGGCGCCGGCCATGCCCGGGCGCGAGACCTGCTCGACAGCGGCGCGGCGCTGAAGCAGATGCAGAAGATCATCGACGCCCAGGGGCCCTCGACCTGCAGCAACGAGCTGGGACCGCTCAGTTTCAACGTCAGGGCGGCACATGATCCGCAATCGACTGCCTGCGTCTGAACCGTCTCGCCCGCATCGCCGGCGCATCGCTCGAGAAGGGCGCCGGCATCCGCCTGTGCCCCAGGCTGCGGCGCTTTGACGGTCCTCTGAGTGCTGATATTCTTCAGCGGAGCGGGCTCGACGAGCCATGCTGTCAATCGATCAACCAACGCTGCTAAGGATGCGGATGAGAAACGTGATGCTCTTGGCTCTCGGCCTCATGTTTGTCGCCTGGCCGCACGACAGCGCCAGAGGACAGACTACGGTCACGCCGCCGGTTTCCCTTGCTCCGCCCGCATCACCGCCAGGCGCAAGCGCCACACATTCCAGAGTTCCGCCGGCGACGTCAGGCAGAGAGGCTTCGACACCGGTGATCGGCGGGTTTCCGACGACGCCAAATGCAGCCGCCGACTACGATGGCTTCAGCGTAGGGACCCTCGACGACAATGACACCCCAAAGCAGGTGGCGCCGCCCGTGAGGGCGCGCACAGCAAAGGGCTCCAAACCCAATCTGGGCACAAGTGGGGTCACGGGGCAGTCATCAGTCGATGAGGAAGATGACGCCTTGAAACGCAAGCTGACGATCTGCCGCAACTGCAAATAAGACGTTTGTCGGGCATGGTCGAAGCCGATCGGCAAATGGCAAGCTCTTGACGGAATGGAGCGCAGCGAACTCCGGCGAGCTGCTCCGCGGATAACATCGTCCGAGATGGGGCTGCGCTCCCCCCGGGATTCGGCAACTTGTTGCATGGCAGCCCTACCGCAGCGCTAGCTGCACGCGCTTTACCGCTCCAACATTTCCTGATCCTCTCTCCTGCAATCGGTCGGATCAACCGGCCTTGCCAGGGAGAGACGCCATGAAGCTCGGCACCGCCATTGCGGAAATCATGAGGCGCGAGGGGATCGAGATCCTCTGCGGCTATCCGGTCAACAATCTCATCGAGCATGCGGCCAAGGCCGAGATCCGCCCCGTGATGGTGCGGCAGGAGCGCGTCGGCATTCACATGGCGGATGCGATCTCGCGGGTGACGTCGGGGCGCAGCATCGGCGCGTTCTGCATGCAGCATGGGCCGGGCGCCGAGAATGCGATGGGCGGCGTCGCGCAGTGCTTCGGCGAATCCGTGCCCGTGCTGGTGCTGCCGATGGGCTATCAGCGCAGGCTGTCGCATATCGAGCCGAACTTCAATTCCAGCGAGGCGATGAAGCCGTTTGCGAAATCGTCCGAGCCGATCATCCTCGCGACTGAGGTCGCCAACATTTTCCGCCGGGCCTTCACGAAACTGAAGAACGGACGCGGCGGGCCGGTCATCGTCGAAATTCCCTCGGACATGTGGAACGAGGAAGTGCCGGAGCCGCTGAACTACACGCCGGTGCTGCGCACCCGCTACGGCGCCGATCCTGTTCACGTCAAGGAAGCAGCAGGCCTGCTCGTGAATGCAAAGCGGCCGGTGATCTATGCCGGCCAGGGCGTGCACTACGCGCAGGCCTGGCCGCAGCTGAAACGGCTCGCCGAGCGGCTGGCGATCCCCGTCACCACCAGCCTCGGCGGAAAATCATCGTTTCCGGAAACGCATCCGCTCTCGCTCGGCTCGGGTGGGCTCGCCGTGCCGCGGGCAGTGCCGAAGTTTCTGAGCGAGGCCGACGTCATCTTCGGCATCGGCTGCTCCTTCACCGAGACCAATTTCGGCGTCGCGATGCCGAAGGGCAAGACCATCATCCATTCCACGCTCGATCCCAATCATCTCAACAAGGATGTGGAAGCCAAGATCGGCCTCGTCGGCGACGCCGGGCTCGTGCTCGACGCGCTGCTGGAGGAGATCGGCAAGACCGTCACCGCGGATCGCGATGCCTCGGCGGTCGCGGCCGAGATCGCGGCCTCGCACAAGGAGTGGCTGGCGAAATGGATGCCGAAGCTGGCCAGCAACGACGCGCCGCTCAGCCCCTATCGCGTACTCTGGGACTTGCAGCACACCGTCGACATCCACAACACCATCATCACGCATGACGCCGGCAGCCCGCGCGACCAGCTCTCGCCGTTCTGGAAGGCGGTCGAGCCCCTCACCTATCTCGGCTGGGGCAAGACGACGCAGCTCGGTTATGGTCTTGGGCTGGCGATGGGCGCCAAGCTGGCAAGACCCGACAAGCTCTGCATCAACGTCTGGGGCGATGCGGCGATTGGCTTCACCGGCATGGATTTCGAGACCGCGGTGCGCGAACGCATCCCGATCATGTCGATCCTGCTCAACAATTTCTCGATGGCGATCGAGTTGAAGGTGATGCCGGTCTCGACCGAAAAGTATCGCTCGACCGACATTTCAGGCGACTACGCCGCGATGGCACGCGCCTTCGGCGGCTATGGCGAGCGGGTGGAGAGGCCTGAGGACATCGTGCCCGCCATCAAGCGGGGTATCCAGAAGACAAGGGAAGGCGTGCCGGTGCTACTGGAGTTCATCACCAGCAAGGAGACCGAGGTATCACGGCCGGGGACGTGAGGTCGGCAGGGACCCCAATGGCAAGACCACTGGCGCTGGCTCCAGCCACAGAAGATGTGATAATCCGGCCCGGTGCCGCGCATGTCGCGGCATCAAGCCGGATGAGGAATGACTACCCCTTCGAACGAAATCGAGGAACTCGAGCACCGATTGCAGTCGGCCGCAGCCGAGAATGCGCAGCTGCGCAGTGAGCTTGCGATTGCACGCGATCGCCAGAGCGCAAGCGCCGAGATTTTGCGCACCATCGCGGCGTCGCCCTCCGACGCCCGGCCGGTCTTTGCGGCGATTGCGTCCAGCTCGAAGCGCCTGCTCGGCGGCTTCTCCGCCACCGTGCTTCAATTCATCGCCGACGAGCTGCATCTCGTGGCGTTCACGCCGACCAACGCGGAGGCGGACGAAAGGCTCAAGGCGTCGTTCCCGCGCAAGATCGCGGACTTCCCGACCTTTGCGCTGGTGCGTGGCGGCGAGACGATCCAGTTTCCCGACAGCGAGGCCGCCGACGTCCCGGAGCTGAACCGGGAGCTGGCGCGGCTGCGCGGCTTCCGCAGCGTGCTGTTCATGCCGCTGATGAACCGGGGCACGCCGGTCGGCATGATCAGCGTCACGCGCGCCGAGCCGGGCGCGTTCGCGGCTGACCTCGTACAACTCCTCCAGACCTTCGCCGACCAGGCCGTGATCGCGATCGAGAATGCGCAACTGTTCAACGAGACCAAAGAAACGCTCGAACGCCAGATCGCCACTGCGGAGATCCTGAAGGTGATGGCGGCCTCCCCGTCCGACGTGCAGCCGGTGTTCGAGGCCATCGCCACCAATGCCAACCGGCTGATCGGTGGCTTCTCCACCGCGGTGCTGCGCTATATCGACGGTGCCGCGCATCTTGCGGCATTCACGCCGACCGATCCGGCCGGCGATCGCGTGCTCCAGGCTTCCTTCCCGGTGCCGTTCGCACAGTTCCCGCCCTACCAGCTCGTGGCCAATGGCGCCGCCGCGCAACTTCCCGACACCGAGCTCGAGCCGGCCGCGCGCGACATCGCGCGTGCCCGAGGCTATCGCAGCATGCTGTTCACGCCGCTCATGAGCGAGGGCGAGGCCATCGGCATCATCATCGCCACGCGCCGCGCGACCGGCGCGTTCGCCGAGCATCACGTGCGGCTGCTGCAGACCTTCGCGGACCAGGCCGTGATCGCGATCAAGAATGTCAGCCTGTTCAACGCGACCAGGGAGGCACTGGAACGTCAGACCGCGACCGCCGACATCCTCAAGGTGATCGCGGCCTCACCGTCGGATGTCACGCCGGTGTTCCAGGCCATCTCCGACAGCGCCAAGGCGCTGATCGGCGGGCACTCCTCTACCGTCACTCGCGTCATTGACGGTATGCTGCATCTGGCCGCCTTCACCACCGACAACGAAGCCGGCAATGCCGATCTGCTCAGCTCCTTCCCGACGCCGCTATCTTCGTCAGGCATTCACAGCCGGGTGGCGAGGAGCGGCGAGTATGCCTTCCGCAGCGACATGCAGAACGAGCCTGATCTCACCGAGGCCATGAAGGAGCTGGCACGGACGCGTGGCTATCGCAGCATCCTGGTGGTGCCGATGCTGCGCGACGGCGTCACGATCGGCACCATCGCCGTCACGCGGCGGGAGCCCGGGCATTTCCCCGACAAGGCGATCAACCTGCTCAAGACCTTTGCCGACCAGGCCGTGATCGCGGTCGAGAACACCCGCCTGTTCAACGAGGTGCAGGACCGCACCAGCGAGCTTGCCAAATCGCTCGATGATCTGCGCGCAGCACAAGACCGGCTGATTCAGACCGAGAAGCTGGCCTCGCTCGGCCAGCTCACTGCCGGCATCGCCCATGAGATCAAGAACCCGCTCAACTTCGTCAATAATTTCGCATCGCTCTCCGCCGAGCTGACTGCGGAGCTGAACGAGGTGCTCGCGCCGGTCCCCCTCGCAGGCGATCTCCGCGCGGAGGTCGACGAGCTGACGGGGCTTCTGAAGGACAATCTGCAGAAGGTCGTGCAGCACGGCCGCCGCGCCGATTCCATCGTCAAGAACATGCTGCTGCATTCGCGCGAAGGCGGCGGCGAGCATGGGCTGAGCGACATCAACGCGCTGGTCGAGGAGAGCCTCAACCTCGCCTATCATGGCGCACGCGCCGAGAAGCCGGGATTCCACGTGACGCTGAAGCGCGAGCTCGATCCTGCGGCGGGACACGCCGAAGTGTTTCCGCAGGAGATCACCCGCGTGCTGCTGAACCTGATCTCGAACGGCTTCCACGCGGTCACCAGGCGCAAGGCGGATGTCGCCGCCGACTACGAGCCGACGGTGATCGCCGCGACGCGAGATCGCGGCGATCACATCGAGATCACCATCCGCGACAACGGTACCGGCATTCCGGACGAGGTGAAGGAGAAGATGTTCAATCCGTTCTTCACCACCAAGCCGGCCGGCGAAGGCACCGGGCTCGGGCTGTCGATGAGCCACGACATCGTCGTGAAGCAGCACGGCGGCACGATCGACGTCGCGACGGAGCCCGGCGCGTTTACGGAGTTCACGATCCGGCTGCCGCGGAAGAGCAGCTTCCCGGGCGCAAGCCGCTGAGACTTACTCGGCCATCTCGACGGATTGCTGGACCGAGGGCCCGGCCAGCGGCCGCTCCTCCATCGCGATCAGGCACAGCGCAGCGGTGGTCATCAGCGCGGTGGCGGCGCCGAACACGTAGCGGAAAGCGTGCCGCATGTCGTCGGCGGGTATCGCGACGGCGCCCGCGGCGTGATGCTCGCCGGCGAGCGGGAGGTCGGTACCGAGTGCGATGAGCAGGATCGCTGCGAACGCGGCGACCGTGAACGAGGACATCAGCGAGCGGAAGAAGTTCATCGCACCGGTAATGGTGCCGACTTGCGGACGCGCGACCGAATTCTGCAACGAGACCACGCACACCGGGAACGTCGTGCCGAGCCCAAGCGCGAACGCGGCCATCAGCAACAGCAGGCCCCAGAGCGGCAAGGTGGTGACCGTGAGCCCGAATCCGCACAGCGCGGCCCAGGACGTGCCGACGATGGCGACGCGCTTGTAGTGCTTGGCCCGCGCCATGGTGCGGCCGGCAATCGCCGCACCGCAGGTCGAGACCGCCGCGAGCGGAATCAGGGCAAGCCCCGCCTCGCTGGCGGTGAGATGATAGACCTGCTCGTAATAGAGCGGCAGCTGCACGGTGAGGCCGGTGATCGCCCCCAACCCGCAGCCGCCGGCCGTCAGCGCGAAAGGCGCCACCGATCCTGTCAGCAACGGCAGTGGCAGAAACGGCTCGTCGGCGCGCCGGGCGTGCCACACGAATGTCATCGCGAGCGCGACGGCGGCGCCCACCATCGCAAGCACGATCGGTGATAGCCAGGCATAGCGCGTACCGCCCCAGGTCAGCACCAGCATGAAGACGACGGCGGCAGCCATCAGCAGAACCCCGCCGAGCCAGTCGACCTTGCGCTTGCGGTGGAACACCGGGATCTTGCTCATCTTGGGCAGCAGCAGAGCGAGCGCGGCGGCCGCAAGCGGCAGGTTGATCCAGAAAATCATCGACCAGTGCAGATGCTCGGCGAAGACGCCGCCGATGACCGGGCCGAGGATGCCGCCGACCATCCAGACGCTGGAGAAATAGGCTTGGTATTGCCCGCGCTCGCGCGGGCTGACGACGTCGGAGATCACGGTCTGCACTACCGGCATGATGCCGCCACCGCCGAGGCCCTGAAGCCCGCGCGCCAGGATCAGCATCGGCATGTTCGGCGCGATCGCGCACAGCACCGAGCCCGCGACGAACAGGCTGAGCGAGATGATGATCATGACGCGGCGGCCGTAGATGTCGCTCAGTGTGCCGAACACCGGCGCGACCGCAGTCGAGGCGAGCAGATAGGCGGTGATCACCCAGGAAAGATTGGAGACGTCCTGAAACTGGCGTCCGATGGTCGGCAGCGCAGTCGCCACGATGGTCTGGTCCAGCGCTGCCAGAAACATGGTCAGCATCAAGCTGATGACGATGGTGCGGACCTCGTCCCGTGACAGCGGCACCGGCGGCGCGATGGACGGCGCATCATCGACGCTCAACACTTCGCTGGGAAGGCGGGACAGCTCTTCGGCGATGTCCTCAGGCAACGTTTGGACGTCGGCAGCGCTCTGCCGTTCGAACTTGTTCATCTCGATCGGACGTCATGTGGCGGCGCAACGCCGCGAAGGAATCGTTCTATGCAGCGCAATGTAGACAGCAAAGCTTTTCCCAGGCAGGCACCGCGGCGCATGGGTGCATCCCGCCCCGGGGCCATCCCGAAGACGTGATCCGATCGCGCGGCGGATCAGTCCTTCGGGCGTCGCTTCAGGCGGGCCCGTTTCGGCAAGGTCGCCGGCCATTGCACGATGTGGTCCTCGAGCTCCTCGTCCGGGACCTCTTCCTCGCTGCCCTCCACCCGGCCGCGCACGGAGACGCCGGCTTCATGCACGGTGTTGGGATCGCCCGACACCAGCGGATGCCACCAATAGAGGTCGCGCCCCTCCGCGACGAGCTTGTAGCCGCAGCTCGGCGGCAGCCAGTTCAGGGTGCGGACATTGGCCGGGGTCAGGCGGACGCAGTCCGGAACCTTGTCGGAACGATTCGGATAGTCCTTGCAGGCGCAGCTGGCACCATCGAGCAGCTTGCAGCCGATATGGGTGAAATAGATATGCCCGGTGTCCTCGTCCTCGAGCTTGTTCAGGCAGCAGCGACCGCAGCCGTCGCACAGGCTCTCCCATTCGTCCCCAGACATCTCTTCCAACGTCTTGGTTTTCCAGAAGAATCCTTCCTGGCCGGAAGGTCGTTTGGGAGCTGCGGTCATACGCCTCAACAACAATTCGAAAGAGCTACGGCAACCCCATCTAGGGCGCGCGGCGGCAAGGGTGCAAGCGAGGCCCCTTTGAAGCCCGTAAAGAACCGGGGTCAATTGGACCTGTTGTTCAAAATCCCGAGCGTGACCATTGGTTTATAGGCCACGCTCGGCTAGAAGGAACAGCAAGTCCCTCGGATGCTGGCCGGGCGCCTTGGGTTTGCCGCAACATTCCCGCAAGACGTCTCGATGCCGCCCCGGCCGGGTGCTTGAACGCTTTCGAAGCAAGCCTCAAGGGTTCTAGGTGCGCCAGATCATACCACCGCATTGGAAGCAGAGGGTCCGGAATTTCTTCCTCGACCTCGATGCGCGCATCGACTCCTCGCTGTTTTCCTCGGCTAAGGGCATCCGCGAGCTCTACGAGCGCTACTCGACCTTCATGGACCGCTTCTATGTCGGGCGCTGGAAGCGCTGGGTGTTCATCGAGCCGCTGTCTGAGGCGGCAACCCTCGGGCTCGGCGGTCTGGTCGTGATGCTCACCCTCGCCATTCCCGCCTTCCGCGAGACCGCGGACGAGGACTGGCTGAAGAAGTCCGATCTCGCGGTGACGTTCCTCGACCGCTACGGCAGCCCGATCGGCAGCCGCGGCATCAAGCACAACGACTCGATCCCGCTGGAAGATTTCCCCGACGTTCTGATCAAGGCGACGCTGGCGACCGAGGACCGCCGCTTCTACGAGCATTTCGGCATCGACATCGCCGGCACCGCGCGCGCGCTCGTCACCAACGCCCAGGCCGGCGGCGTGCGCCAGGGCGGCTCCTCGATCACCCAGCAGCTCGCCAAGAACCTGTTCCTGAGCAACGAGCGCACCATCGAGCGCAAGGTCAACGAAGCCTTCCTCGCGGTCTGGCTGGAATGGCGCCTGACCAAGAACGAGATCCTCAAGCTTTATCTCGACCGCGCCTATATGGGCGGCGGCACCTTCGGCGTCGACGGCGCGGCGCATTTCTACTTCAACAAGTCGGCGCGCGACGTGACGCTGGCGGAAGCGGCGATGCTCGCCGGCCTGTTCAAGGCGCCGACGAAATACGCCCCGCACATCAACCTGCCCGCCGCCCGCGCCCGCGCCAACGTCGTACTCGACAACCTCGTCGATGCCGGCTTCATGACCGAGGGCCAGGTGTTCGGCGCCCGCCGCAACCCGGCCTTCGCCGTCGACCGCCGCGACGAGGCATCGCCGAACTATTATCTCGACTATGCCTTCGACGAGATGCGCAAGCTGGTCGACACCTTCCCGAAGTCCTACACCGAGCGCGTCTTCGTGGTCCGCACCGCGATCGACACCAACGTGCAGAAGGCCGCCGAAGACGCGATCGAGAACCAGCTGCGCCAGTTCGGCCGCGATTATCACGCAACGCAAGCGGCGACCGTCGTCGCCGACCTCGATGGCGGCATCCGCGCCATGGTCGGCGGCCGCGACTATGGCGCCAGCCAGTTCAACCGCGCCACCGACGCCTATCGCCAGCCCGGCTCGTCGTTCAAGCCTTACGTCTACACCACGGCGCTCTTGAACGGCTTCACGCCCAACTCGATCGTGGTCGACGGCCCGGTCTGCATCGGCAATTGGTGCCCGCAGAACTATGGCCATTCCTATTCCGGCTCGGTGACGCTGACGCAGGCGATCACGCGCTCGATCAATGTCGTACCGGTGAAGCTGTCGATCGAGATCGGCCGGCGGGAGCAGCCGAAGGCGCCGAACCCGGCCAAGGTCGGCCGCGCCAAGATCGTCGAAGTCGCCCGCCGCTTCGGCATCAAGGCGCCGTTGCCCGACACGCCGTCGCTGCCGATCGGCTCGGACGAAGTCACCGTGCTCGAGCATGCCGTCGCCTACGCGACCTTCCCAAACCGCGGCAAGGCGGTGACGCCGCATACGGTGCTCGAAGTGCGTACCGGCGCCGGCGATCTCGTCTGGCGATGGGATCGCGACGGCCCGAAGCCGAAGCAGGCGATTCCGCCGAACATCGCCGCCGACATGGCGGGCATGATGAGCCACGTCGTCAGCGAAGGCACCGCGCGACGCGCGGCGCTCGACGGCATTCCGACTGCGGGCAAGACCGGCACCACCAATGCGTATCGCGACGCCTGGTTCGTCGGCTACACGGGCAATTTCACCTGTGCGGTGTGGTACGGCAACGACGACTATTCCCCGACCAACCGCATGACCGGTGGCTCGCTGCCGGCGCAGACCTGGCACGACATCATGGTCGCCGCGCATCAGGGCGTCGAGGTCCGGGAGATCCCCGGCATCGGCATGGGTCAGAAGCTGCCGCCGCAGCCTGTGAGCAACGCGCAAGCCAATGCGGCGCCGAAGGTGCTGGAGACCAAGCCCGGCCCGCCGCCGGTACTGACCAAGCGCGGCGCCGACATCCTTGTGCGCGTCGAGAAGCTGCTTGATGATGCGGCCAAGACTGCGAACAAATCGACGGCAAATGACAGCAAGCCGGCCTCGTCGACGAGCGCGCTCGCCTTCCCGCAGAATTATGCGGAAGAGAATGCCAACGCATCCGCTCCGCGCAAGAACTGATCGAAACCCGTGCGGCTGATCCTGATCACATTGACGGCGCTTCTCCTCGCGACGGTGGTCGGCTTGGGTGCGACCTGGATGACGACGACGCGCGGCACCGAGATCGGCGCACTGACCATCGGCGCCTGGACGGCGCGGCCGCGCACCGGCACTGCCGACGTCGACCCCTATTCGCGTGCCACCATCGTTCGCAACGGCGAGCTGCCGATCGGCACCGGCGACGGCGTCGCCTTCACCGCCACCACCGACGACCAGAAGAAGGCGCTCGACGGCCGCTGTGACGTCGTCGTCTCCGGCGTGACGCCGCCGGCGCGGTTCTGGACGCTGACGCTGTACGACCGCAAGGGCCATCTCGTCGCCAACTCGCTTGCCCGCTACGGCTTCACCAGCCAGGAGATCGTGCGCTCCTCCGACGGCTCGTTCGAGATCCGCATCGCCTCGCGCTCGCGCGCCGGCAACTGGCTGCCGACCGGCGGCATCGAGCGCTACGCGCTGATGCTGCGCCTCTACGACACGCCGGTCGGCGTTGCGACGCGCACCCAGCGCGATGCGCCGATGCCGAGCATCACCACGGTGGGCTGCTCATGATCCGGCTCGCGTTCACCATCATCGCCGGCGTGGTGCTGGGCCTCGTGGTCCATCTCGTCAGCGTGCTGGCGCTGCCGCGGATCGCCACGCAGGATGCCTATTCGCGGCTGACGCCGATGACGAAGGCGAACGCCGTCACCCAGCTTCCCCTCGCCGACCCCAACAATTCGCCGATGCCGTTCATGGACCCGGCCTTTGCGCTGGCGATCTGCCGCTATGACCTCTCGGGCGGGCCGATCAAGCTCACCGTGCCGGTGAGCCAGGCCTACACCTCGGTGTCGTTCTACACCCGTAACGAGATCGCCTACTACGCCATCAACGACCGCTCGGCCGGCAAGAAGGTGATCGAGCTCGACCTGATGACGGAAGCGCAGCACAACGAGCTGCCCGAGGACGAAGAGGTCACCGCAGCCGACCGCCTGATCATTGACTCTCCCAGCACCACCGGCCTGATCCTGATGAAGGCACTCGCCCCGGAGCCCGGCCTGATGCAGCAGGCGCAAGCAACGCTTGCAGCTGCGACCTGCGCGCCCCAGACCGAGCCGCCGGCCAAGGCCGAGACGCCGCGCAGCCGCCGTTGAGCGCGGCCATATCGGCGGTGCAAGACAAAAACTGCGAAAACAACCCCATGCACAGTAGCGGGGGCATTGAAATCATTACGTTCTTCGGTCGGCGATGACGAAGCCACCGGACGGACGTGTACGCTCCCTTTGACTCGTCGGGCAAAACAGGGGCATACTGGCATCATCGAGAGTTCGTCACACCCGCGCGGAGCAATCCGTCGCGGGTGTTTTCATTTGGGAGCACGGAGCAAAATCAGCAGCAGGTCATAATGTGAAGGAGCGTTTGCGATGCTCGTTAGTTCGCTCCATTTGCAGTTCGCTCCATTTGCGCTCTGTTTCCTTCAGATTGTTTGTCGCTTCGAGGCGACTAAAGCGCGATGAAATTTGGATGAATCGTCATCGCGCTTTAGCTTGTTGTTTACGCATGATCTTTCCGGAAAACCGCTTCGCACTTTTCCGGATCATGCTTTAGTGCACCACTCGGCTGCGAGCGCCGCCCCTCGGCTGCCCTTGTACCAGTGCCCCGCGCCGCTCGCGGAAATCACGTACCATTCAGGATGCCGACGATGTTCGGCCTGCTTCGTCCATGATCCAGTTGGCAAGTAACCGTCCGGTGAGGGCCGCGGGATCATCGCGTTGTGCGGTGGCCCGATCAGGCCGCAGACTGAACGGGGGTTCTTTTCCATTCCCAAGGCAGCAGCTCATTGAGCCGACCTTGCGGTGTGCTTGCGATGCGGGCCAAGACGTCCGCCAGCCAGGCTTGCGGATCGAGGTCATTGAGCTTTGCCGTCATGATGAGCGTCGCCA